>Ga0310124_10000055_pt1 | contig 69816 bp, 59 predicted proteins | sample CB11b_AW_Bot5_MG_FD_203507 | JGI IMG/M metagenome (GOLD analysis project Ga0310124, IMG submission 203507) | Marine microbial communities from Western Arctic Ocean, Canada - CB11b_AW_Bot5 | ecosystem: Environmental > Aquatic > Marine > Oceanic | place: Canada: Western Arctic Ocean | collected... | reverse complement strand
TAATTGCAATTGGAGGGGACCATTTTACGAATGATCTGGCCGTTAGTTTGCGCACGCCGATACCAGACGCGGAGAAACTGAAGCAGCGTGCTGGGTGTGCACTCGCCGCGCTGGTTGATGAAGAAGACCTGGTCGAAGTGCCGAGCGTTGGAGGACGAGCTCCTCGGACGATGCCAAAAAAAATCCTTGCAGAAGTGTTGCAACCTCATGCAGAAGAAGTCTTCCATTACTTATGGGATGAAATTAGAAGATCCGGTTACGAACGTTCATTAAACGCGGGAGTCGTGTTAACTGGTGGTGGATCCAAGCTTGAAGGCATGGCCGAGATTGCTGAGCAAATTTTTGACCTGCCCATTCGACGGGGGTTTCCCGATGGAGTCGGAGGGCTCGCTGATCATGTGCAGGACCCCAGTTTTGCAACCGCAGTTGGACTTGCCATGTACGTGAATAGTCACGCTGCTCCAGCACCATCTTCGATGGGATTGGGGATATTTGGTGGTTGGAAAGACGGCTTCGTTCGCATATTAAGAGAATTTTTTTAGGGTCATTGAGTATCTAGTGAGACTTGGAGATTGAATTATGACTGATGTGCAAACACATGACAGCAATGGGCAGCATTCGCCAAGGCCGGGTTCACGTATAACCCTAGCTGATGGGAATCGCGAGAGTGTTAAGATTTCGGTAATAGGTGTTGGTGGTGGTGGCGGAAATGCAGTTAACCGAATGGTGGCGTCAGAGTTACAGGGCGTTCAATTCGTCGCGGCAAATACGGATATCCAAGCTCTGCAAGGTAACTCGGCTGCGACGAAACTACAACTGGGTCATAAGGTAACCAAAGGACTCGGAGCTGGCGCTGATCCTAATCTTGGCCGTCAGGCTGCTCTAGAGGACACCGAAAAGCTTTTGCAGACACTTGATGGGGCAGACATGGTGTTTGTTACAGCTGGTCTCGGTGGTGGCACTGGAACCGGCGCTGCGCCAGTCATTGCTAGTTTAGCTAGTGAGCTTGGTGCTTTGACTATTGCGATTGTGACTAAACCATTCGGATTTGAAGGAAAGACACGTGCGTTACAAGCTGAGCGTGGACTCGATGCTCTTAAAGGCATAGTCGATTCAGTCATCACGATACCCAATGAGAGGTTGCTGGCAAGTACTAGTCGTTCGACATCTCTGGCGAAGGCCTTTGCCAAGGCGGATGATGTGCTGCGTCTGGCAGTGCAAGGTATTTCTGATCTGATTCTTGTGCCTGGGCTCATAAATCTCGATTTTGCTGACGTGACGACGATAATGCATAAGGCGGGCGTTGCTATTATGGGTACCGGTAATGGCGAGGGTAGTTCGCGAGCCAGCGATGCAGCTAACGAGGCTATTGCGAGTCCATTACTGGAGCATGATTGTATAAAAGGGGCACACGGGGTCATGGTTAACGTCACGGGTGGTTCTGACTTGTCGTTAATCGAAATCGGGGAAGCGTCAGCTATCATTCATGAAGCTGCGCACGAAGATGCCAATATTATTTTTGGTGCTGTGATTGACCCCAAGATGGGTAAACAAGTTAAAATTACCGTAATCGCTACCGGATTTGAAGGTGGGGTTGTCGATCAGAGTTCCAACTCCACGCCTGTTGATCTTCAAAATTATTCTGCATTCCGATCTGACGCACGCGCAACAGAGACGACGAATGAATTACCACGCCCATCACGTTCAAAAAGATCAGGATCGTCAATGCGAATCTCACGCAACGACTATCGAGGCTGAAACATACGAGTGCCTGCGTCAAAAAACTGAATTTGGACAACAGACACCCTTAAAGACAGAGCTTTCCCTACTGGAGCTCTTCCAGAATGTTTGCCTTGACGTGATACAGTAGCTTGATGCATTGCCACCATGAGCAAGGTGTCACAGTCGCCGTTAACTCTAGTAAGCGCGTGTGCGCCTACGCAAACAGTGTTCCCGTTACCTCCGCTTGAGCATGTCTATTTGGCAGCAGCGATCAGATTTTCAACACCTACTATCTCTTGAAAGGGGCTGCATAAAAAAGCCTTTCGGAGATCGGTTGCGTGTTGTGCTTGCTTTTCCAAACACGTATCACGTAGGAATGTCTAATCTAGGATTCCAGACGGTTTATCAGTTATTTAATGCAGATCCAGATGTTGTCTGTGAACGCACTTTTCTTCCTCCAAAACAAGCATTACAGACGGCCATCCAATCTCGAACACCATTACTTACACTGGAATCCCAATCGTATGTCGGTGATTTCGACATGCTGGCAATTTCTTTATCTTTTGAGTGGGACTATCCCAACGTCCTGACTTTGTTACGCTTGTCTGGTCTACCGCTTTACGCTGAGGACCGCGGAGAGCGTCACCCTTTGGTGGTACTTGGCGGTGCGGTTACTTTCCTGAATCCAGAACCACTCGCGCCGTTTATCGATGTTGTGGCAGCAGGAGAGGGTGAGGCATTGGTGACTCCTTTGGTTGCGGCTGCATCCATGGTCAGTCGCCGTGATGGCCTAAGTACACTCGCGGCCCAACGGGGCTTTTATGTTCCTGCCTTTTATGATGTGTCCTATGGTGAAGATAATTCTGTTGCAGGCTGGGTTCCACATGTAAATACAGGGGCGCCACCCACTGTGCATAAAGCAGCTGTGAAGACCACTGAGGCTCTCGATCCCCCCCACACTCAGATTTTTACGCCACAGACTGCTTTTGGCTCACGATTTCTGATTGAGGTCGTGCGAGGTTGCGCCAAATTGTGCCGGTTTTGTTGGGCAGGTTATAACTATCTTCCTGTTCGCGCGTTTCCCACGGAGCGTATCCTGGCGGTGGCTGAAGAAGCAAGAACGTATGCCAATCGGGTTGGCCTGGTCTCGATTGCATTGTGTGACCATCCAGAAATTGAAACGATCTTGGCTCGATTGCTTGGGATGGGCTACACGATTAGCCCAGCTTCGTTACGCCTCGATGACCTTACTCCAGAAATTATTAGGCTGCTTCACGAAAGCGGTGAACGGACCGTGACGATTGCTCCAGAAACTGGATCGGATCGATTACGTCGAGTCATTAATAAGAACATTACAAATGAGCAGATTCTAGATCGGGCAGATCTTATTTTTTCGTCTGGCATTGAAAATCTCAAGCTTTACTACATGATCGGCCTTCCCACTGAAACAGACGATGATTTGGAAGCAATTCGCGATCTCACAGTCAAGTTGCGAGATGTAATGTTGAAACATGGTAGGAAGCGTGGCCGCGTCGGACGGATTTCGGCGAGTGTGAATCCTTTTGTGCCGAAGCCTGGAACCGCATATCAGTGGCTACCAATGACTCCTTCAGTAACAATCGCTCGACGCGCGAAACGTCTTCGAACTCTCATGAAGGGTATTTCGAACGTGTACGTCAACATAAAATCGGAACGACAGGCATACTATCAAGCACTTCTGTCGCTTGGAGATCGCCGCATTGCTCCGGTTATCGAGATAGCGGCTTCTAATGGAGGTGATTGGCGAGCGGCGCTTGCGGTGACGAAAGTAGATGCTGCTGATTGGGTGCTTCGCGACCGGAGTCAAGACGTGACTTTGCCATGGGATATCATCGACGGCGGACTAAAGGAGTCGTTTTTTCGTTCAGAAATGGAGAAATCTCTGCATGGAGAGAGCACCTTGCCAAGAAATGTCAGTTCTGAGACGATTCAGCTTACGCCAGTGCTGAAATAGCAGGATTGAAATATCAAGGACCTAGCAGAAGGACTTGGGCAAGGGCTAGCGTGTCTGAGTGCGTGATCGTCAAGAGTATGTCATTAGCGCCAAGCCGTTCAGCATGTTTGGCAGCCCCCGCATGCAATCTGATTCGTGGTGCTCCTCCTTGTCTGACGACTTCAATATCCTGCCATAGGACGCCATGAGAATGACCCGTGCCGAGGGCTTTCATGGTCGCTTCCTTTGCCGAGAAACGCGCAGCTAAATGCGGTATCGGGTTCCGTCGTTTCTGACAATATTCGATCTCGTGTTTCGTGAAGATGCGGTGCAAGAATCGATTTCCAAACCGTGAAGACACTCGTTCAATTCGAGGAATGTCTGTGGCATCTAAACCAGCACCGATTACTCTCATAGCAAGCACTCTAGATTATTGATCAGTAATTGCCTCGGCTTGGTCCATGGCCAAATTAGCCAGACGGTCTGCGTTAACGTTCATTTCTCTTGGTACATGTTCGAAGTTGATTTGGCCGAGCTGGTCGACTAATTCGCAGGCTTCTTTGTAAAGTAAGCGCAAGCCACTGTGCCGCACCCGGTATTCTCCGCGCATCTGGCGGACAAGTAGCTGTGAGTCGGAACGAATGATTGCGTCTCGAGTTTCATGGCTTAGAATATAACGAAGTGCTGCAAGAAGACCACGGTACTCAGCCACATTATTCGTAGCGACGCCGACCGACTCATACAATTCATCACACAGAGTTCCATCGGGACGCTCGATGCGTACTCCATAGCCTGCTAACCCTGGATTACCACGTGATCCACCGTCTATATATGCGACTACCATGATTACGCTAGGCGTCGAAATAATGGGCCAATGCAATTCATGTTAAATATGATCTCAACGGTTATAGTGCAACCCTTGATCAACTATGCAGCCCCTCTTGGAAATAGAGAATTCGTTGGCAGCTATCACATTGAATTAATGTATTGTTGAGTCTTAAATCATTAAACACCTGCGGACGTAGGCGCACGTTACAGAATGTGCAGAGCCCCTCCCGTGCTTCCACCACGGCGATGCCCTGTCGCTGGTTCGAGATATGTTCAAATAACGCAAGAGCACGTGACTCAGTTGTGCTAGCCACTGTCGAACGAGTATCTGTCTTCTGTTGTAGTTCGGTGTGAAGTTTGACCTTTTCAGACTCACATGCGGCTATTTCTTGTTTCGTTCTGACTTCTTCGGCTTTCAAAGCTACTTCGGCCTCTCTTACGGCAGATGTAAGTTCATCCGCAGCCAGCATGAGTTCAAGAATTCGATCTTCAGCATGGCGCACTTTATCTTCAGAAGCTGCAATTTCTTTTTGTATCGCCCATAACTCTTTGTTCGTTTTGACCGCCAGTGTCTGTGCTTTAAACTTGCTAAGCTGACTTTGTGCGGCTGCAAGGTCATTTTCCACATCGGTGCGGACGCGCTTGTTATCCGTAAGAGAGTCCTGTGCGGTCCCTAATGTGCCCCGACTTTTCTCAAGGGTGTCTTGCAAACTAGCGAGTTGTGAAGGAATGACTTCGATACGCTGCCGAATTTGTTCGGTCGCAGTATCGATTTGTTGTAAGCGAATTAAGTGTTCGAGATCTGACAACATCGGACAATGTGAACGTTGCAACCGGAGAAACTCGAAACGACTCCCTGCATACGAGTAAGCCTTATTATCTTATGCTCGAAAGCATCAAAAGGGCTCTGCCTTCTCGGTGGGTTACTGACTGACATAATCCTGTATTCTCTCAGGTTCGTTAGCTGAAGTCGACCCAGAGGTTTGATTCACTGCTGTTTTGACTTTGAGTTACCAAATGGAACCTGTATGGCAGGGCAGAAATGGTGGGCCCACCAGGATTCGAACCTGGGACGGACCGGTTATGAGCCGGTGGCTCTGACCGCTGAGCTATGGGCCCTAGGGTTCTCTTAACCATCACAATCGGCAACCTGTATCCGCATGTGATGGTTTTCTAGTTCCTACCTTCTAGGAATGCCTTCAATTTTCTACTTCGAGATGGATGACGCAACTTCCGTAGTGCCTTTGCCTCGATCTGACGGATCCGTTCCCGAGTAACTGCGAAACTTTGGCCGACTTCTTCGAGAGTATGTTCGCTACCATCTCCAACACCAAACCGCATCTTAATCACCCGCTCCTCTCGAGGAGTTAATGACTTTAAAACGTAATCGGTCTGTTCCTTAAGGTTCACGTTAATGACAGCTTCAGCAGGTGAGACAACATTTCGATCTTCAATGAAGTCTCCGAGATGGCTATCTTCTTCCTCTCCAATAGGTGTTTCCAGAGAAATGGGTTCCTGTGCAATCTTTTGTACCTTTCGCACTTTCGAAACCGGCACGTCCATGCGGTCAGCAATTTCTTCAGAACTCGGTTCCCGGCCCAGTTCTTGAACTAATGCTCGCGAAGTTCGTATTAGCTTATTGATTGTTTCAATCATGTGCACAGGAATTCTGATTGTTCTAGCTTGATCAGCGATTGCTCGCGTAATTGCTTGACGGATCCACCATGTGGCATACGTCGAAAATTTATAGCCTCGTCTATATTCAAACTTATCAACTGCCTTCATTAAGCCGATATTGCCTTCCTGAATCAAATCGAGAAACTGAAGGCCACGGTTCGTATATTTTTTGGCGATCGATACTACAAGTCTCAAGTTAGCCTCAACCAATTCCTTTTTTGCTACCTCAGCATTAATTTCGCCTCGGTCGATAGTGCTTAGTGTTTGGTCTAGTTGGTCGGGCGTGCTCTCAAGTTCTATCGTAAGTTCCCGCATTACCACCTTAACTTCTCGCAAGCGGCGCATGGCAGCCTTGCGATCCTCTTCTTTTAGTTGACCACGTTTGTTCGTGGATTTAACTTGACGCTCTAAGTTCTCGATTTCTCGCTGGATGCGTTGTGCCGCCTGCGCGGATTCTACGATTGGTTCAACCATTTTTACTTTTACAGGTTCAGTAAATTCAATATTTCGAATTAATCGCGATATTTCAATTTTTGCCCGAGAAGATTTCCCTTTTGCTCGACGGTAGCTCTTTTTCTCGCGTTTCAAGATTGTTTTCAACTTGGCATCGCGCTTTATTACATTGGTTCTGGCTTTGCGAACGGCGCTAATTTTCTTGAGGACTTGTCGAGTCCTGCTCGCAAGGCGATCATCGGTCACTTCCTCTTCTTTAAATATAACGAGTTCCTTAATGCCGATGTCTTTTTTCTTCAGCTGTTCCCCCATGTGAATTATGTGCTTTGCTACAGTAGGTGTACGGGAAATTGCTTTCATTACCATCAGTTTCCCACGCTCGATTCGCTTTGCGATTGCCACTTCACCTTCTCGCGTTAACAGCGGAACTGTCCCCATTTCTCTCAGATACATCCGAACCGGATCGTTAGTTTTGTCGAGTGTTCCAGGAGTTAGGTCAAGTTCAACCTGATCTCTACCTTCAGCGGGTCGGCCGAAGATCTTTACATCGCGGCCTTTTTGGTCTGAGTCGATAACTTCAATGCCGGCACTATTGAAAAGGGCGAACACTTCGTCCAATTCGTCAGACGATGTGACTTCAGCTGGAAGCAATTCATTCACTTCGTCATAAAGGAGGAACCCCTTTTCCTTGCCTGCTGCAATGAGCTGCCTAATCTCGTCGTATTTTTCTTCAATAGCCAACTGTTTCTCCTCTCTCACCTATCTATGTCTGATTTAAAGAACTCAGGGAGTTAAAGTTTCGATGAGCGACAGCAGATCTTTTTTTCGTTGCCAGAGTACGTCTATCTGGGCCAGGTCTTCCGCTGTGCCGTGCTCTTGTAATTTATCTATTTCTTCCTGTAAGAAAGCTCGTTCGCGTTCATACCTCTGGCGCTTAAGGGTTCGAGCGCAGTCAATGGCACCAGCTGGAGCGTGTGTTCCCTCTACTATCGTTGAAACGACTGATTTCTCTTCTTGGCTTAAGCGTTCCATGAAAGCTGCAGGAACGCCTTTTACTGGCCACCCATGCAATGATCGAGCGCCGAGAAGCAGTGCCCCCGTAACAAGACCTTCAACATCTCTGTCATCCAGCTCGGAAAGAGCCTTGAGTGCCGTTTCTGGCTCATGCACAATCGCCCATATTAACCCTTTTTCCGCCGTTCTGACTAGAGGTTGATAAGGTACAGTTTGCTCTTCAACACTAGTGCGTCGAGCAACTGCCGCCTTCCGAATTTCGAGACGCACTACTTCTTCCATCACTCGTGCTTTGTGAGCCAAACGGTCCGCAAACTGGTCTCGAGCTGCAGCATCTGGAATGGACTTAGCGACGTTTAGCATTTGATTTAAAAATTTTCTACGCTGATCGTCACTGGTAAAGTCGTAATCAGCGGCTGCCCGGTCTAGCATAAATTCCAAGTATTGCCGTGAATTGCGCAGTATTTCCATGTAACGTTCTGCGCCTTGCTCCCTAATAAATGTATCGGGATCTTCGTCGTCTGGCAGCACTGCAATATTCACCTGAAATCCATCTGCAATTAGCATCTCCCCAGATCTTGCTGCGGCCGCCTGGCCTGCGGTGTCAGCATCGAAGTTCAACACTACTTTTGATGTGTAACGACGTAACAATCGGCTTTGGTAAGACGTCAGGGCAGTACCACAAGTCGCGACTGCTGGAGTAATTCCAGCTTGCATTACTTGGGCAAAATCAAAATAGCCTTCAACTAGTACGGCATATTTCCGTTTGCGAATTTCCTGTTTTGATAGATGAAGTCCATACAGTGTTCGCCCCTTTGAATAAATTGGTGTTTCTGGCGAGTTCAGGTATTTTGGTTGCTGGTTAGGATCAATTGCCCGCCCACCAAACGCTATAATGGATCCTCCTTCACGGCAGATTGGGATTATCAGTCGATTTCGAAATCGATCGTAGAGCAGCCCTGACTCTTTTTGAATAACTAAGCCACTTCGTAACATTAACGATTGAGAAAATCCTTGCTCCCTTAGACGGTTTGTGAGGCCGTCTCGGATGCCCGGAGCGAACCCGAATCCAATTATTTTAATTGTTTCTGCTGTCAGACCTCGTTCTTCAAGCTGTCGCTTGGTCCGTGCGCCTGAACTATCCGCGAGATGTTCACGAAAATATTCCGCGGCGACTTCTTGCATCTTCAAAAGAGTTTCTCGTTCCGCATCAGCAGCCGGGTCCGCGTTGTCCTGCTTATCAGGTAAGGTCATTCCGGATCGTTCGGCCAGTTGCCGTACGGCATCAGGAAATGTGATTTTGTCTCGAAGTTCTAGAAACTTAATAACATCACCACCTACACCACAACCAAAGCAATGAAAGAATCCCTTATCTGAGTTGACGTGAAAGGATGGTGTTTTTTCACCATGAAACGGACACAAACCCTTATAGGTTGCACCCGACTTCTTTAACGACACAGAATCTTGTACTATCCGCACGATGTCCGTTTGTGCCTTTAAGTCGTCGATGAAGTTCTGCGGAAAAAGTCCCATGTTATATTGCAAAGATTCAGTTCGATCGATTTACCTTAGCGAGTCTCTCTAGTCCTTTAGTGTAACAACTGTCACGCCACCACCTCCTTCTTCTGGTGGCGCTGTGTAATAGCGTTCAACGATTCGATGATCATCTAACAATTTAGCGATTGCTCTCCGTAGCCGACCGGTGCCATGTCCGTGAATCACTCGCAGGTTCGATTGGTCCGCTAATAAGGCTTTATCCAGGAATGCCTCGGTTCTCGTCAGTGCTTCATCAATTGTGCAACCGATAACATTCAGTTCTGCTAACGATTCATTCAACTCTGGCAGTTGCACGCTCACTTTCGCAGGAGGTGAGAACTTTTGTGATCCTTGGTCTATCATTCGGAGGTCTCCAAGAGGTGCTAGAAGTCGCTTGCCCTGAATATCCACCTCAGCGCTATCCTGTGCAACGTTTGTAACGACCCCTTCAAACCCCATACTTTCTACTATGACATGGTCTCCGACAGATAAGCTCTGCGCTGATGTGTTGTTTCGCTCAGATGTAGATTCAGCTTTGATGTTTGGGAGGTCATTCTGAAAGCGATTCGAAATAGCATCTATGGTTTTTTGAGCAGTGACACGTGCTGCTCCTTGAATTCCAGTAGTTATATCTTGTAAATGCCCAGAGGAGGCAGCCTTTGTTAATGTGACCATTTCTTTCTTGAATTCCAGAATTGTCAGGTCGATTTCACGCTTAGCTTCTCGGACACTTGTATCAACACCTCGTTTTTTTTCAGCACGAATGAATGCTTCCTGCTTGGTAAGAGCAGTTTCACGAGCGCGTAATCCAATTTCTTTATTAACTAGCTGACCACGTACTTGAGCAACATGATGGCGTTCGTCATCAAGTGTTCGTAAATCCTGTTCAAGACGTTCTAAATGATTAGAAAGCTGGATTTCAAGTGTAGTTTGGCGAGTTTTTGCGGCTGCTACAATGGAAGGTGCTAACCCTAGCCGAGTTGAAATTTCGAGTGCCAAACTTCGTCCCGGGGAACCATAACGTAGCACGTAGGTTGGTGCAAAGGTTTTCGGATCAAACCCAAAACCAGCACAAGTCACTCCATCAGTCGTGGATGCGTATGATTTAAGTGCTTCGTAATGGGTCGTAGTAATGACTTGTGCACCCCGCCGACGAAAATGGTCCACTATTGCTGCTCCGAGTGCTCCGCCTTCCGCAGGATCGGTACCAGCACCTATCTCATCCAAAAGTAGTAATGCTGGAAAGGTTAGAGATCGATCCATTGCCGCAATATTCGTAATGTGCCAAGAAAACGTGCTTAAATTTGCTGAAATCGATTGTTCGTCACCAATATCAGTAAACATCGAACGGAAGACAGGCACTCGCGAACCTGTCGCAACCGGGACGTGAAGTCCTGCTTGGGCCATAAGTACAACTAAACCGGCCGTCTTTAGCGCGACAGTCTTACCGCCCGTATTCGGACCGGTTATTACAAGGGTGGTGATGGGTGGAATTAATAATAGGTTGACCGGGACAGGTTCGGAGGGGATTTGCTCGTTCACTGATTTGTTATCAACAGTCGTCTGGTCAGCCTTCCTAAGGCGTTCTCTTACGGCTGGCATTAGTAGTGGATGGCTGGCCGAACGTAATTCCACCGTGCCATCTGTTGAGAGTGTTGGTTCAATCCCGTCCACAAGTTTAGAGAAACACGCTTTGGCATGGATCACATCGATTTCCGTGATTGCATCGATAGTCTGATTTAAATCAGATGATCGCTCTCTGAAAATGTCAGTGAGTCCAAGAAGAATTTTTCTAATCTCAATTTGTTCTTGCTCAACTAACGCCACAATGTCGTTGTTGATATCAACCGTGTCCATTGGTTCTAGGAATAAACTTGCACCGCTGCTCGAACTACCATGGACAATTCCAGGTAGGATTTTTCGATGCGCTGTTTTTACTACTAAGACTAAGCGTCCATTGCGGTCGGTTACGATATTTTCCTGCAGATAAGATCCTGTTTCTTTGTTGCGAATGTAGGATTCCATCGTGTTACGAAGATGGCGACGTTGTTTGTGAAGTCGCTCGCGAAGTGTTTGTAGCGTGGGGCTTGCACTGTCGATTATTTCTCCTGATGCAGTGATTAACTGGTTGACTCGTTTAAGTTCGGCATCGAACCGCCTGACTTGTGTCGCTAATGAGTGCAAGATTGGAAAAGCTTTACGAGGGAGTGTGCAAATCGCTTTCCGCGTTTCGTTAACCGAAGCAATAAATTCTGCGAACCCAAGCAGTTGCTGGGTTTCAAGAATTTGTCCTTCGATCGATAATACAGCGAGTGTTTTCTCTAAATCAGTAGGGGCTTTTAGAGGAAAGAATGATTCTAGTCTTAACCAGCCAACGCCCTCCGTTGTCGCCGCCAAAGTCTCCGTGACTTGTTTTGGATCGCTCTGAGGAACGAGTGTCTTGAGTTGCGCCTCGCCGAGTGATGTCACCGCAAAACTACAAGCAATATCGACAACTCGGTCGAACTCAAGCGCCTTTAGGTTGCTAAGGTTCATGGAATTGAATAGTGCCGGAGATCGCAGGTTCCCCTTCCAAACACTAGCTTAGCAGGGAACTGAACCCTAAATTTTAACACCGTACTGCCAATGGAACAATCGAAGACCACCTGCTATTTCTTGTATTCTAGAGTCTTGAGGTGGGGTTAATCATTATCGGATTTAGAGGTGCTGGGTTCCTTGGATGCGGATCGTCATTAAAGGCTTTAAAAATCGGTCAAAAGGAACTAGTTACTTGCTTAAGGACGTATCTGGTAATCCAGATTAGCATTGATGCTAGGTAATGCAGCTGTGTATACAACGGTGGCTGAGCATATGTGTGATGATCACGATTTGTCCAAGTGGTTTATGAGACTCGCGATGGATGCAGCGCCAAAGCCGTTATCAATGTTGACCACTGAGACGCCCATCGCACAGCTGTTCAGCATCGACAGGAGCGCTGTGACACCACCAAAACTTGCTCCATAGCCCACACTTGTTGGTACAGCGATGACGGGTGCGTCGACGAGACCAGCGACCACGCTTGGCAGGGCTCCTTCCATTCCAGCTACGACAATAATGACTTTCGCGGTAGACAGTCTCTTGGTTTCAGCAAGTATCCGATGGAGTCCTGCCACCCCGACATCGTATAGGCGATCGACCAGGTTGCCCATCACTTCAGCTGATACAGCCGCCTCTTCTGCAACGGAAACATCTGATGTGCCAGCAGTTACAACCATGACAGCGCCATGCCCTGATGGTTTATCTGAAATAGGCAAACTTATGAGATTGGCTTCTCGATGAAACATTGCATTTGGGGCTATTGCGCACACTGCCTTATAGGTGGCTTCGTTCACGCGTGTAATTAATAATTCCTGATCTGCATCAATTATTTTCTCTGCGATGGCTACGATTTGCTCCGGTGTCTTACCAAGACCAAAAATGACTTCAGGAAATCCTTGGCGAATGGAGCGGTGGTGGTCGATTCGCGCAAACTCTAGATCTTTGTAAGGGGCTTCTCTCAAAACATTGAGCAGACACGTGTAGGCATTGTCGGTATCGACCTTCCCTTTACTGACGTCTTGCAATAATGCCTTGAGTTCTTGAGGTGTCATGAATAGTTCACAATGACCACATTATTTAGTTGTGTCAGTTGGTCGTGACTATAGAAGCGGTCCAAGATAATAACACCGTAGACTGATATCATATTCTAGATGCCGATGCGAGATAAGACTAAAACGGGATTGGAGGACGTGGTCGCAACGACGTCCGGGATCTGCTACATAGATGGTCGGCGTGGAGTACTGTCGTATCGTGGCTACGACATACATGATCTTGTCGCCAGTGCAACATTCGAAGAAGTTTGCTTCTTGCTCTGGCACGCACGCCTACCATCCCGTGCAGAACTTGGCGATGTGAAATCAGACATGGTGAGCGCGAGGACGCTTCCTGAATCAATTCTTCGGATGATTAGGGTTCTACCGCCTGACAATGGTATGGCCGTATTACGTACCATGACCTCCGCGCTTTCCCATTTCGATCCGGATTCAGACAATTCATCCAAGGAAGCAAATTTAAGAAAAGCTATTAGATTAACCTCACAAATCGGTAGTTTAGTGGCAACCAATGCTCGCTTGGCATCCGGTGGCACACCTATTGATCCGGATCCAGCACTGAGTCACGCTGCTAATTTTCTTTACATGTTGACTGGCGAACGCCCTACGCCTGAAGCTATCAGGGCACTCGACGTCGCTCTGGTGTTACATGCCGATCATGAACTGAACGCATCTACATTCGCAGCCAGGGTTGCCGCCGCGACCTTAACTGATATCCATTCAGCAATTGTTGCTGGTATTGGAACTTTGAAGGGGCCACTGCACGGTGGTGCAAACGCTAACGTGATGCGACTGTTAATAGAGATTGGTGAAGACGCGAGCGATGTCGAAATTGAAGAGATTATTCATGCCAAGTTAGAGCGTAAGGAAAAAATTCCCGGCTTCGGTCATCGGGTATATAAAACAGAGGATCCCCGTGCAACTCATCTTCGACGGATGTCGGCCGATCTTGGAAAGCAGGCGAATCGTGTGCGATGGTTCAATATGTCGCAATGTATCGAACGATGTGTTAAGCGTGAGAAAGGCCTTTCACCAAATGTCGATTTTTACTCGGCTTCTACCTATTACATGCTCGGTATTCCGATCGATTCCTTTACGCCACTGTTTGCGGTCAGTCGCGTTGCTGGATGGACTGCACATGTCTTGGAACAATTGACAAACAACCGGCTCATCCGACCTCGGGCCGAGTATACTGGTCCTGCACACCCACAATCCCTTCGAATGCTCGACGAACGCTAATCGAATTTTGTGGTAATCAGACTTTCGAGCTCGCTCGGCCGACAGGATTCACCTTCGAGCGCTCCATGTAATTCAATGGTCGGTCATGAAACATCAATTCGTTAGAAATTTTTCCATCATCGCCCATATCGATCACGGTAAATCAACATTAGCCGATCGGCTACTTGAGATTACCGGCGCGCTTGAACCACGTGAAATGGAAGCGCAGGTGCTCGACTCGATGGATCTGGAACGTGAACGGGGAATTACCATTAAGGCACAGGCGGTTCGTCTATCGTATCGCTCAAAAGCTGGCGATGATTATGTAATGAATTTGATCGACACACCGGGTCATGTAGATTTTTCATACGAAGTCACTAGATCCTTGGCGGCCTGTGAAGGAGCGGTGCTGCTTGTTGATGCTTCCCAAGGTGTCGAGGCTCAGACTTTGGCTAATGCTTATCTTGCAGTGGAAGGTGACTTAGAGATCATTCCTGTTATTAATAAGATCGATCTTCCAGGAGCCTTACCTGATGAAACTCGACATCAAATTAATGAAATTATAGGTCTGGACGCGCAGCAGGCAGTTCTTGTCAGTGCCAAAAATGGCTCGGGAGTGCGTGACGTGCTGGAGGCTATTGTAAAACGTGTTCCAGCGCCTAGCGGTGATCCAAATGGTCCACTGAGAGCGTTAATATTTGATTCCTGGTACGACGCGTATAGAGGTGTTGTGGTGTTAGTACGCGTACTTGATGGTTCGTTGCGTCCGAAAAGCAGCATCCGTCTTATGTCCTTAAAACAAGATTACGAGGTTGAACAAGTTGGTGTCTTCTCTCCGAAGCCAGAGTTGGTTGAGGAACTTGGTGTCGGAGCGGTCGGATTTGTAACTGCCGGTATCAAACGTGTAAGTGACGCTAGGATCGGTGACACTATAACGGAATCTATCAGGCCCACCGCAACTCCCTTTCCAGGTTTTAAGACGGTTAAACCCATGGTGTTTGCTGGCTTGTATCCGGTGGAAGGTCACCAATACGCTGATTTGCGAGACGCTCTTGAGAAGCTCAAACTAAATGATTCCGCATTCTTTTTTGATCCAGAAACTTCCTTGGCCCTTGGGTTTGGTTTCCGGTGCGGATTTTTGGGATTACTTCATATGGAGATCGTTCAGGAGCGACTTGAGCGTGAATTTGACATGGAATTGGTAACGACCGCTCCAGGTGTACTTTACCGTGTAACGAAGACAGATGGGACTATCGAGGAAATCGATAATCCCAGTAAGCTTCCAGCTGCGGGTTCCGTGGAGAAAGTTGAGGAGCCGATCATCAGAGCATTGATCCTTACTCCTTCTGACTATGTTGGTCCTATCTTAAAGATCTGTCAGGAAAAACGCGGAGTTCAGAAGTCTTTGGAGTACTTATCGTCTAATCGAGTTCTCATCACTTACGATTTACCTTTTAATGAAGTCGTGCTCGATTTTTATGATCGCTTAAAAACACTTTCGCGTGGATATGCGTCCCTCGACTATCATGTGACGGATTATAGGGAATCACCTCTTGAAAAACTGGATATTTTAGTGAATGGGGAATCTGTCGATGCCTTGTCTGTGATTGTTCATCGTGACATGGCTTACCTGCGTGGCAGAGCTTTGGCAGCCAGATTGCGAAAATTGATTCCAAGACAGATGTTCGACGTGGCTATTCAAGCAGCGATTGGTACACGTATTATCGCACGCGAATCAGTGAAGGCGCTTCGCAAGAACGTACTGGCCAAGTGTTATGGTGGGGATATCTCACGAAAGCGTAAATTGCTCGAGAAACAGAAGGAAGGTAAACGTCGGATGAAGCGTGTGGGTCGGGTTGAGATTCCTCAAGAGGCGTTTCTTGCAGTGTTGAAATTTGATACTGATTAAATTGCTCAAAAAATGTCTTCATTTAATAAATCTATATTTCGTGAATATATTGAGTCCATTGTTGTTGCAGTGATCCTAGCGTTATTCATTCGCACATGGGTCGTGCAAGCATTCAAGATTCCGACTGGTTCTATGGAACAAAGTCTTTTAATTGGCGATCATTTACTGGTCAACAAATTTGTTTTTGGTCCTACGGCACTAGACTCTGAACGAGTCATGCTACCCGTAGATTCTATTGAACGTGGAGATGTCATCGTTTTTAAATACCCAGAAGATCCTGAGCGAGATTTTATTAAGCGCGTAATTGGGTTACCTGGAAATATAATCGAGCTTCGCGATCGGCAACTCTATGTTGACGGACAGGTTCTCGAAGAGCCTTATGTGTATCATTTTGATTTCGGTGGTGGTCGAATCATAAATAATGAATTTGATCCACGTAACAACTTCGGTCCGGTGACGGTTCCGCCTGATCAGTATTTCGTAATGGGTGACAATCGTGAGAATTCGCAGGATAGTCGCTACTGGGGATTCCTGCCGGCCTCGCACGTAAAAGGTCGGGCTCTGTTAATTTACTGGTCTTACAAAAGCGACACTGAAGATTATCGACAAACCAGTTTGACTGGAACGGTCCAACGGCTAGCCTCAGTCGCAACGCACTTTTTCACCCGTACGCGTTGGGAACGTCTTTTGCAACAGATCAGATAGGGAACTGGGTCTCCCGAGAGCGTTCAGGCGTTGTTGTCTGGTTGTACGCTCTCTGGACCAGGGTTTTAAGTTAGCGATGCGCGGTGTTGTTCATTTTTTGTGAACGTGCACCGAAAATTGCCGATCCCACACGGACTATTGTTGCCCCCTCTTGGACGGCGACTTCAAAGTCATGACTCATACCCATCGAAAGATGGTGCAGCATTCTAGAGTCGTAACCCTTGCCGAGTAGGTCATTGCGCAGGTGATACAGTCGACGAAAATATGGTCGAACACGTTCAGGTTCGTCAAGAGGAGGCATGAGCATTAACCCACGAATTTGTGCAGCCTGACACTCTGAACCCATAGTAAGGATATCAGGTAGTTCTTCTGGTGTTGCTCCGTGTTTCGTGGCTTCGCCGGCGAGATCAACTTGAATAAGGACTTCAAGCCCAGCGTCTTGTTCTGATGCTATCCGATTCACGCGTTTTAGTAGATCAGCACTATCCACTGAGTGAATCCACGCGAAAGGCTCAACAATTTTTTTAGTCTTGTTTGATTGCAAATGTCCGATTAGATGCCATCGGATGTTGAGGTCGCGTAGAAGTGCGCACTTTTGTAGCCCTTCTTGTACCCGATTTTCTCCAAAATCAACTTGGCCTGCAGTGGCGGCAGCTCTGATGTGCTCAGCGCTAAAAGTTTTCGAAACTGCGACTAGCTGCACTTCGGCTGGATCTCGACCACCTTGGGTGGCTGCCCGATGGATCCGGCTCCTCACATCTTTGAGATTTTCAGCGATTGAGGATTCTACGTTGGAGCTGGAATCGGTATCGGTTTGGTAGTCGGCTTTCTCTACATGGCTGTCTGCCATGTTAGGGCTTCAGTTGTTGAACCATTCCTCGAGCCTGGTCAGCGTACTGTCCGTCTGGTGCGATCTCAACATACTTTTCAAGCGCTCCCACGGCAGTGGTCATATCGCCAAGATTCAGGCTGGCCATGGCTAATTGATAGTGGGCATCGGCATTGTTCGGGTCCAGCGCAACGGCCTGTTCAAACTGTTCTTTGGCCTCAGGAAAGTTCCCAGCGTTCCAATAGATGACACCTTGGTTATACACAGCAACCGGGTCAGTTGGGCCAGCAGCACCGCCAGAAAGTCGGGCTGCTTCAGCACTCATTTCAGCAGCTTCGCCGAATCGGCGCTGCGCGTTGTAGATTCCAGCTAAGCCGGTGTAAGAGGCTGCATTATCAGATCGCAATTCAAGAGCTTGCTTGAATGCGATTTCGGCTTCATCAATTTGACCTAACTCTACATTTGCAAGACCGATGTTGTGATAGCAGGAGTAACACGTATCCACAATCGAGATAGCAATCTCGAATTGCGCAATCGCTCCGACATAGTCTCCATCTGCGCTCGCGGCGACCCCTTGCTCAAATGAAGCGGACAATTCCTCCCGTCGCGCTTCGTTGGCGAGGTCTTCCTCTGAGAGGGCCGCTGTTGCTGCTGCCGCGGCGGCTGCAAGATCGAGGTCCACCGTGAGGTTTTGACCGCCTCGAATCGTAAAGACGGCCATCGTGCTTCCAGTTTCTGTAGTTGCCGTGACTTCGTACTCACTATCACGAAGACCCATCATGCGGTACTGACCTTCTTCATTGGTTTCGGTCTCAAAGGTTCTGATTGGTCGCTGCTGTCCCGTGATAACAATCTTTGCACCTGGCACACCTACACCATCGGGACCTGTGACTTGGCCTCTAAGGATACCGGTCGACTGGCTAAAACTTGACGTCGCACATACGACGGTCAACAAAAAGGTGATAATGACGGACCTTAGTCCATAGTGATTAGTTGAGCGAAACATAGCGAACTCCTTCATGAAATCTTATACGAATGTTACCCTCTAGTTTATACCTAAATATTTCGCACAAGCTAGGTCTAACGTCCTTCGACCTGAGTTTAAGACTGAATCGCAAAAAATTGTTCAAGATCAGCCATCTCTGAGGTCAAGGGCGCTGGCGGTAGTGACGCGAGGAATCGCCTACCATAACTTTTTGTGTGGATTCTTGAGTCGAGAATAACCAATACTCCGCGATCACGCTTGTTTCGAATAAGTCGACCAAGGCCTTGCTGTAGAGCCAGAATTGCTAACGGGATCTGATAGGTGGTAAAAGCATTATCCCCGCGATCAGCGATCATTTCGATCCGAGCCGCAGTGATCGGATCTCCAGGAGAGGCAAACGGTAACTTATCAATAATGACGCAACTCAGGGCTTCACCGGGCACGTCCACACCTTGCCAAAAACTGCTTGTTGCGAACAAAACGGCGTTCGGTGTCGATCGAAAATCTTGTAAAAGTGAAAACTTAGGTGCATCGCCCTGAACAAAGATTGGGAAGTTAAGTTGGGAGTGTTTCACGACCGCATGAACAAGTCGCAGGTTGGCGTAGCTCGTAAACAACACGAATGCGCGACCTTTTGTCCGTTTTAAAATTTCGATCACCTCCAGTCCAGCTGCTTCGGGGAAGTCAGGCGCTCTGGGATCTGGCATCTGTGAAGGGAGGTAGACGATGGCTTGCCGTGTAAAATCGAACTCTGAAGCAAATCTGATCTCGTGGGCGTCATCAATTCCCAAGCGGTTGCAGAAATAGTCAAACGAATTGTCAACCGTCAATGTCGCTGAAGTCAGCACGATTCCGTTCATCCGACCCCAAAGAAATTCTCGGACAATTGACGAAACATCGATTGGGGCCGCCCGAAGAAAGAGGCCTCGGCCACGCATTTCCAGATAGAAGACGTAGGCTGAATCGTCTGCTTGAAGTAAAAATTGCAATTGGTCCTTAATTTCGCGCGCGCGACGCGCCAGTGCCTCAACTTCTTCTACAGATGAATCCAAGTGAGTGAGGGTTGCCTCAAGTGTTCCAAGAATCCCAGTTAACGCAAGTCCGCTTTCCGCAATCGGTTCGAAAGTTTCAGTTGAAATACGCATCCTTTCGCCGGCCTTATTTGCGAAAGTCCCCAGCAGTTCGTTCCGTCTACTAAGTACTGCGGCAAAGAAATCCTGAGTGCGTTCGCGGATTCGTCGAACAATCTTTTGCAGTTCATCTTTTTCTTCTGCACTGATTACTTGGTCGCCGCTCAGGAATCTATCAGTGTCGCCAACAAGTTCGTCAAAACGATAGTTGCTTACGGAGAGCCCAAAATATTGAGTGGCAATTTCTTCCAATTGATGTGCTTCGTCGATGACAGCATAGTCACAAGTCGGAATAACCTCTCCGTACGCGCTTTGACGAACTGCAGCGTCAGCGCATAAGAGATGATGGTTGACGATAACCAAGTCTGATTCGGAAGCGCGCTGGCGCATACGGGTAACAAAGCACTCCTCGTATTGAGTGCATTCTCGGCCAATACAGTTCTCGTTGGTAGCGGAGATCTCATTCCAGCTGGGTAGATCTTCCGGGATATTTTCTAGTTCTGCCCGGTCGCCAGTTTCGGTTACTGTAAGCCATTGCTTGATCGTAGTCAGATAGGCATCATCAGTAGCTGACCGAGGAGTTGGATTTTGGTATTGGGCTTCAAACCGGTGCAAACAGAGATAGTTGGCCCGACCTTTCATGTAGGTAGCCGTAAAGGTCACACCTAACGCTTCTTGTAATGCTGGGAGATCTTTAAAGTAAATCTGTTCTTGAAGATTTTTCGTGCCTGTCGATATCAGTACTCGCTTTCGGCTTAAGATAATGGGAACGAGATACGCAAGTGTCTTGCCAATGCCCGTTCCCGCCTCAACAACCAGAATGCCTCCATCGTCGAGGATGTCTGCAACGGCGGTCGACATTTCCGTTTGACTATGTCGTTGCTCGAAGATGTTTAGTGAACGCGCTAAGGCGCCTCCTTCCTTAAACGCATCTGCAACGTGATCGGCTAACCGAGTGGTGTGGGGTGTAGAGGGAATTTCCGACACAGTGCCTCGACTTCTATGCGAACGGCATCCACTACACGAGCATCTTCCGGTGCGGACAAAACTCTTCCGATGTATTCGCTGATTAAGTCCATTTCAGGTTCCCGCATGCCTCGTGTAGTAACCGCTGGTGTTCCGATGCGAATCCCGCTTGCGACCAGTGGAGGATTGGAATCAAATGGGATCGTATTCTTGTTGACTGTAAGATGGGCTTTTCCAAGCGCTACCTCTGCTACTTTCCCAGTAAGGTTCCTGGCTGAGACATCAATTATAAAAAGGTGCGTATCCGTACCGCCACTAACCAAACGGAACCCTTGCAGCGCAACCGCTTCGGCTAAATGACGTGCATTAGCTACGACTTGTTGCTGATATTTCTGGAACAAAGGCTGCGCAGCTTCTAGGAGACATACCGCCTTGGCTGCAATGCTATGCATCAGCGGACCGCCTTGGACGCCTGGGAACACGGCCTTGTCTATCGCTTTAGCAAAGGCTGTCCGGCTCAAGATGAGTCCACCTCGTGGTCCGCGGAGCGTTTTGTGTGTGGTTGTAGTTACTATGTCCGCGTGCGGGACTGGACTTGGATGTATGCCAGCTGCGACCAGGCCGGCAATATGCGCCATATCAACTAGAACAGGGGCGTTAACGTTTTTACCTATACTTGCTATGCGTGCAAAGTCAATCGTTCGTGGATAAGCACTTGCACCGGCAATGATCAGTTGAGGGCGATGTTCGTCCGCCAATCTAGCGAGGTCATCGTAATCAATTCGCTCATCTTCCTGCCTAACGCCGTAGGGCACGACATTATACATCTTGCCAGAAAAATTAAGCTTGTGTCCGTGTGTGAGATGTCCACCATGGGACAAGTTCATGCCTAAGATCGTGTCTCCGGGATTAAGTAAAGCAAAATAAGCCGCCATGTTGGCTTGAGCTCCGGAGTGTGGCTGAACATTTACGTGTTCCGAGTCGAAAAGTGCCTGCGATCGAGCAATGGCTAATCTTTCAATCACGTCGTACAATTCACAACCACCATAGTAGCGACGGCCTGGGTAGCCTTCCGCGTACTTGTTAGTCATGATGGAACCGGTTGCCTCCGCCACAGCTGCACTAACAAAGTTCTCGGAAGCAATTAGTTCAAGGCCGTTGTTCTGGCGGGCAAGCTCTCGCTGAATGGCGTCAGCCACTTCAGGGTCGACTGCTGAAAGGGGCTGTAGTCGATCGTTAGGACTCGCAGTTAGGTCGACAGGGTCAGTCATTCGTCAGCCGGTTATAAAATTGATTGAGGGTAAAGCCAGTCTTGATGGATTACCTCGTTTCTGAAGACAACACTCATAATGCAATACTACTATAGCAATAGTACATTTTAGACCCGTGGTATAGTGTTGATTATGCCCTTCTGGGCATTCCTTAATTACCGGATTGAGAGGTTGCTTTTGGAGTCTAATTCCGGTTCAACCTGTTCTAGGGATGTTTCTGTCTGGTTCCCGTTAGATTTTGTTCTAGTGAAGTTATACTTTTCGCTCAGTTGTTGCCCGCAGCGTCTAGAGGGTCGGTCGCTGCATTTGCAACGATAATGCGGAGATAACCATGGTAGAGGAGTGCGAACATGTCGAATGAAACAACTGCTGTAGTGTCTGGGGAGGCAGACTATCCTGAAGCTTACCCCAACTCTCGGAAGGTATACGTTGGTGAGGGATCGGTGAAAGCGCCGATGCGGGAGATCGCCTTAGAAGAAGGTGAATCTGCCCTCCGTGTCTATGACACCAGCGGCCCTCAAGGATGTGATGTGACACAGGGATTGCCAGCGTTACGCGATTCTTGGATTGCGAATCGCGGTGATATCGGTCATGTGCCGTCTCCGAGTTCTGTGGAAGGAGTGTTTTCAGGGAGGGCAGTCAAGAGAGGCACTGGGCGGGTGACGCAACTCCACTACGCACGTCGTGGTCTCGTTACGCCTGAAATGGAATTTGTGGCGATTCGTGAAGGATTTGACCCAGAGCGCGTTCGTGCAGCTGTGGCCGAAGGTCGAGCCATTATTCCGGCAAATATTAACCATCCTGAATCCGAGCCAATGATCATCGGGCGAGACTTTCTTGTGAAGATTAATGCAAATATTGGTAACTCGGCGGTTAGTTCTTCAATTGATGAAGAAGTTGAGAAGCTTCGTTGGGCAACCCTGTGGGGCGCCGATACTGTCATGGATTTGTCTACCGGCGCAAACATTCAAGAAACCCGAGAATGGATTATTCGCAATTCTGCTGTTCCGATTGGCACCGTGCCAATTTATCAAGCTTTAGAGCGAGTCGGTGGTCGTCCCGAAGATCTTACGTGGGAGATCTTCCGTGACACGCTGATTCAACAAGCTGAACAGGGAGTGGACTACGTTACTATTCATGCTGGCGTACTGTTACAGTTCGTTCCGATGACGGCTAAGCGGTTGACAGGCATTGTATCTCGTGGGGGAGCAATTCTAGCGAAGTGGTGTTTGGCGCATCATCAGGAAAATTTCTTGTACACACACTTCCGGGAAATGTGTGAAATCCTCAGCACCTACGACGTTGCATTTTCCTTGGGTGATGGACTGCGTCCTGGATCTGTTGCCGATGCGAATGATGAGGCACAGTTTGCAGAGCTAAAGGTGCAGGGTGAGTTGACGCGGATTGCATGGGAGTACGACGTTCAGGTGATGAATGAGGGCCCTGGGCACGTACCAATGGATCTTATAAAGGAGAACATGCAGAATCAGCTCGCCTGGTGTGACGAGGCTCCTTTCTATACGCTTGGTCCTCTGACTACTGACATTGCTCCAGGGTACGATCATCTTACATCAGCCATTGGTGCAGCGATGATCGGCTGGTACGGAACCGCAATGCTTTGTTACGTTACACCTAAGGAGCACCTTGGATTACCGAACCGTGATGACGTTAAAGCGGGCGTTATAGCTTATAAGATTGCGGCCCACGCGGCTGATTTAGCGAAAAGGCATCCCCATGCTCGAGCTTGGGACGATGCTCTTTCAAAAGCTCGATTTGAATTTCGTTGGGAAGACCAGTTTAATCTAGCTCTCGACCCAGTAACAGCTCGTGCCTACCATGATGAAACACTGCCGGCGGAGGGTGCGAAGGTTGCGCATTTTTGTTCGATGTGTGGCCCTAAGTTCTGCAGCATGGAACTCACTCAACAGGTTCGAGAATTTGCTAAATCGCGAGGCGTTGACGATGCCAACGTCTTTCAGGCGGGGATGAACGAAAAATCGGAGGAGTTCAAGGAGCAATCGGAACTCTACGTGGCCAAGCCTTAACCTGCGACGTGATGTTTCATTACGGCGTTGATGTTGTTGGATTTGGCACGATTTGAATCACGGTAATGTAGTGACTTGGACCATCGGATTGTCGGTTAGGGTTCGCGTAGCCCAGAGAGCCGTTCCAACTGAAATCTTTTATCGTGATACCTGGGGGGAACGCCATGCGATCTTCTCTGAAACGACCCACTTCGAACATGTGCACTTGTGGTGCCTCGAAGACTCGGTTCCCTCGCTCCTTGAGTACAATTGAATAATAGTTGACCATCTCCTCGTACGTGGCATTGGTTCCAAACAGGTAATAGTGTTGCCCACGACCAGCATCGTACGATCTGAGATAATTTGCATTGGGATAAATGGGAAATCCGAGTGTTGCCTCGGATGGTATGTCACTAGCTGATGATGCGAGCGTCTCGTCTAATGGAGCTTGTACCTGTAGCTCCTCCAGAGAGCTATCCGTTATTGTGTTCCCAGGTCGAGGAAATGGTCGAGGGATAGGCTGCATGGCGATGGTTACCACACTAGTTAGGACTACCAAAACTGTGGTACAGGTATGCGTTTCCACAAGTCAATATTATCGGGTGACTTTGAACCAGACGCAAGCCGAACGGAGATATGAATGACAATATATGATGATGACGTCAAGAATCATCTAAGGTTTTGCGAATCGCAGGTACAGTGGCTTTTAGAGACAATTGAGGCTTTAACACTTCTTGAATCTCCCTCGACGGACAAAAAGGCTGTTGATCGATGTGGCGTTGAGTTACACGATCGCCTTTGTGAAATTGGAGCGAAGGTCAGTCAGATTCCTCAATCAGATGTCGGGAATCACCTGGTAGCAGAATTTGGAGAAGGCCGTTCACAGGTGCTCCTCTTGGGGCACTTCGACACCGTCTGGCCTATAGGACAACTGGAACGGATGCCCATTCGGCACGCTGATGGATGTTTGTTTGGGCCTGGTGTCTATGACATGAAAGCTGGCATTGCCCTGTCTATGCTAGCCGTAAGGGCGTTGCACAAAAACGTCACCTCGATAGGTCGACGGATTGTGATGTTGTGGACCACGGATGAGGAAATTGGGAGCGAGACATCCCGTCAGGCCATCCTTGATCATGCTGACCGTAGTGAAGCGGTGTTTGTAATGGAACCGTCATTACCGAATGGGGCATTAAAGACTAGTCGAAAAGGGTGCGGTCAGTTCGAAATGACTGTCACGGGAGTTGCAGCACATGCTGGTATAGAGCCAGGTAACGGGTCGAGTGCCATCCATGAAATTGCTAGGCAGGTTATCGAACTTCAATCGTTGGAGGATAACGATCGAGGAGTTTCTGTTAATGTCGGCACGATACAAGGGGGTAGTCGATCGAATGTGGTCGCGGATGAAGCGCGTGCCTCTATTGACATTCGGGTTCCTACCCAAACCGATGCATTACAGGTTCAGAATTTCATGCACAGGCTTGAGTCGAAGATTGCCGGCACGACTGTCAAGGTCTCAGGAAGCTTCCGCCCTCCCCTAGAACGAAGTGCCTCCGTGATTCGTTTGTATGAGATGGCTCAACGTGTAGCCGTTAGTCTGGGTCGTGAACTCTCGGAGGGTGGCACTGGTGGTGGCTCGGACGGCAACCTAACAGCTGCTCATGGAATCCCAACCCTCGATGGCCTTGGGGCGATCGGCCAAGGAGCGCACGCGCTGCACGAGCATGTCTTAATTGATCAGCTTCCCTGGCGTGCTGCGCTAATTGCTGGTTTGATTCAGCATCTAGAGGATGGGGCGGTCATTAAATAACGAAGCTTCTGAAAGACACCGAATAATCTCCATATCTACCTATCTTCGCCTTTATTTCTCTTTAAAGTTGGTATTTTCCAGTCAGAATCATGAAACTAGAACACAATATGTAGGACTAGAGAACAAAAATAATACTAGATGTAGATTACAGTAGACATCTGGTTCACTTCTGTGCTTAATTGACCCAGTTTAGTTCTCGGCGGTTCGTTTCGTGAGTTTTCTTGAGTTTTTGTTAACAAACGGAGGAGACCAATGAGCACCTCTCGAATACTGACTATTCTTCTTGTTGTTGCTGCAATCCTTGCATCAATTCCTGCAATATCGATGCAATACTGGCACCTTATCTTGGTCGTTCTGGGCCTCGTAGCAGGAGCGATGAGCGAAGATGCTGGACAAGTGACGCAGCGGATGGTTATTTATCTGGTGGCACTTGCCCTTCCAGAGATAGCCAAGAGTATGGGTGCGATACCGGAGATTGGGGACCATATTACGCGAGCGCTTACCCATCTAGCTCTCGGTATCCAAGGTATGGCGGTCGCTATCTTCATGATGGCTCTATGGGGCAGAATAATGCCTCCTGCCCGACCATATTAGTAGGGTAGCGTTCCTCAATCTTCGTTGCAGGTTTCTATGCCCCGTGTGGTTTGGTGTGCATTGCTAATAAGCAGGGCACACCAAACTTGGGGTGTTGTTCGTTCTGGCCTTGGTCATGGCGTTTAGCCAGCAAGTTGCTACTTGTGCCACTCAGGCCAACAGAACGAAAAATCTAGAAATCATCTCATAACCCCTCGCCAGTATGTAAGAAGGTCGTGAATAGTGTTCTTGATGGAAATTTCTGGTTTCCAACCCAGTTCGTTTCGGATGCGGTTTGGGTTCCCGAGTAGCACAGCAGCGTCATTTGGTCGTAACCGGTCTCCTTTGATCTTCACCGTAATGGGTACACTGGCTTTTTCGAGCAGGTGGTCGAGAAGTTCCTTGATCGACCAAGTTTTTCCAGAACACACATTGTAAATTCTTCCGGTCACACCCTGTTGCATCAATACATAGTAGGCTCGCACTGTATCCCGGACGTCAGTGATATCTCGTTTTGCTGAGAGGTTTCCAGCGAAAATGATTGGTTCAGCTTGACCCGCTTCAATTTCAGCAATCCTTCTAGCAAAACCAGAGAGGGCGAACACTGGTGCCTGCCGAGGTCCAATATGATTAAAGGATCGCGTCACTATCACGGATCCACTTCCTTCGTTGGCAAAGCATAACCCAACTTGTTCTTGTGCTAATTTGCTGACGGCGTACGGATCCAAAGGCTTCAGCGGATGTTCTTCTGTCATCGCTTCCTCGGATTGCTGGTATACCAAGGCTGTACTTGGGATTAAGATACGAGCGTGTACATCCGACTTTCGGAGCGCTTCGAGTAAATTATGTGTGCCTTGCACATTTGATTGGAGTGTTTGATACACGTTTTTCCAGGATTGGCCCACATGCGGAGCGCCGGCGCAGTGATACACAATTTTTGGGCGGAGTTCAGCGATAGCCTGTTCAACTGCTTCCCGATTGAGTAAATCTGTCGTTTTCCATTCGATAGACGGATTATTCTGAGTTAGAGGCTGCTTGTTTTGAGGCGGCTGTGCACCGTGCGGTCGGCACCATGCCACGGCCGACTCATTATGCTGGTAGAGCAGGTCGAGAAGATGACTTCCTACGAAACCGGCCGCACCTGTAACAAGCACTCCAGGTGTCATCTTGGTCATGGTCAAAGTGCTAGTGATTCGAGGGGATGATGATTAAGAGTACACCTTGTGACAATCATTCAAACTGACTGCAATAGAGGCGTGTACGATGATCATTGCGATAGCCCTAGTCATCATCTTTTATTGGTCGCCACCACCACTCGTTATCTTGGTACCATTTTACGGTTGTTTGGAGGCCGCTCGAAAATTCTACTTCTGGTTTCCAATTCCCTAGATTACGAATTTTTGTAGTGTTAAGGCTGTACCTACGGTCATGACCAAGTCGATCAGGAACTTTCGTGATCAACGAAGCCGGTCTGTCAATTATGGACAAGATATTCTTGGTTAAGTCAATATTGCGAACGTCATTTCCACCCCCGATATTATAGACCTCCCCATTGATCCCTTTCGCAATCAACATGTCGAGAGCACGGCAATGATCTTCAACGTATAACCAATCTCGTATGTTTAGACCGTCGCCGTACAATGGAACAGGTTGTCCGTCTAATGCGTTCGTTATGAAAAGTGGAATAACTTTTTCCGGGAATTGGTAGGGTCCATAGTTATTCGAGGCGCGACTAATAATCACCGGAACTTTGAAGGTGGCCCAGTAACTGTAGGCTAAGTGCTCCGCGCCAGCTTTACTTGCAGCGTACGGGTTGCGAGGTTTGAGCGCATCAGTTTCGAGGCTACTCCCGTGCTCCACGCTTCCATATACCTCATCCGTTGAAATTTGCACAAATCGCTGCAATTTTGATGATTGCCTTGCTGCTTCAAGTAGTGTGAACGTTCCGTAGATATCAGTTTCAATAAAAATCCCAGCATCTTGAATCGATCGGTCGACGTGTGTTTCCGCAGCGAAATGTACAACAATGTGCGCCTTGGCTACGAGCGGTGCTGTGACTTTTGAATCCGAGACATCACCATGCACGAATGTATGGCGGGTGTCATTCTTAATATCTTGCAGATTTTCGAGACGACCTGCATATGTCAATTTATCGAGCGTTGTGACTTGCCAATCAGGATGGTGTTTCAGTCCGAATTTAACGAAATGACTACCGATGAATCCCGCACCACCCGTGACAAGGACATTAACCATCCTTTCGGGTCCAATCGTAAGGCAACGTTCCATGTGCCTCGACTCGATATTCGTCAGGATCGGCATGTCGGTATGGAGTTGATGGTACGTTGACGACTAACGAGGGTCCGGTGCTGATACATTTCCAGCCGTGATAAACAAGGCACGGCACCTGTACGAGTGTCGGATTTTGATCACCTATAAAAAATTCATTAACCGTCCCTTCGGTCGGTGATTTCGGTCTTGTATCTACTAGCACAAGTTTCACCATTCCACTCACACATGCAAAGTTGTCCACCTGTTCTTTGTGGTAATGCCAGGCTTTGACAACCCCAGGATAGGTGGCAGACACGTATACTTGACCGAACGTCGAGAAAAAATTGTGTTCGTCAGATCGAAGAATTTCCATTAGCCAACCACGCTCATCAGGAATGACTCTGAGAGATTTTGTCTTGACACCTTCGATCAGTGTGCTTTGTGTCGCGATCTGGCTGTAAGGCTTTGGTTCGACCATAATAATGTGACCTCATTTATGGCATAGGTTTGATCTACTTTTATCAACGTACCCCAACTTCTGAATTATCACCCAACATGAAACGGTACGCCGACGGCTTGACCGGCTGCCGATAGATGCGGACGTTACGTCCGATTAGGCTATCTGTAATGCGGTTACCAAGTTCACTGATGGTACTGTGCTCCATCACTATGCTATGTTCAATTTCGGAGTCTATAATTTTAACGTCGTTCATGATTGACGTGAACGGACCTACGTAGCCACTAATGATCTGAGTGCGTGGTCCAATAATGGCAGGGCCTCGCACCGTAGATTGTTTGATTTGAGCGCCTTTTTCAATTATGACGTTACCCTCAATCCTGGAGTCTGAGTCAATTTCTCCGTCAATACGAGACTCCATCATTCCAAGGATAAGCCTGTTGGCTTCTAGTATGTCTTCCAGTTTTCCGGTGTCTTTCCACCAACCGTCCACGATATGGGGCGTAACCATGAGATTTTTGTCGATTAAGTGCTGGATCGCATCAGTAATTTCGAGTTCATTCCTAAAACTCGGTTTGATTTGTTGAACTGAATCGAAAATCTCACTTCCGAACATATACACACCGACTAGCGCGAGATCGCTTTTTGGCTTCGCAGGTTTTTCAATTAGTCGTATCACACGATTGCCGTCCAATTCTGCCACGCCAAACATCTGTGGGTCCGGCACGTGTGCCAACAAAATCTGCGCCGCTGGACGTTCTTTGACAAACTGCTGGACGAATGGACGGATGCTCTTATTCAGTAAATTGTCTCCTAGGTACACGACAAACGGATCATCTTTAATGAAGTCCTGACTAATCAACACTGCATGGGCGAGACCGCGTGGCGCATCTTGTTCGATGTAGGTCACGTCGATTCCCCAGGGTGAACCATCACCCACGGCCGCACGAATTTCATCGCCGGTGTCACCGACAACGACTCCAATCGACCGAATACCCGCTTCGACCAAAGCCTCGATGCCGTAGAATAGAACCGGCTTGTTTGCCACTGGGACTAATTGCTTAGCGCTTGTATAGGTTAAGGGTCGCAGCCTGGTGCCTTTGCCCCCACTTAAAATTAATCCCTTCATTGCTGTCCAGCTCCACCAAAGATGCCGAAAAAGTTTGAAAATGTTCCTAGACCCGCCATGGTAAAAGAAATATTGAATCGGCGATCGACCAAAATTGCATTACGGAAGGTGGAGTACTGGGACAGACCCATAAAATTAAATGACTGATATTCGACCGTGATGCCACAACACTGTGCATTGTAATAGGCAAGGATACGTTGCTGTAGAAATCGTCGCCGTTGCACGTCGTAATTAAAATTATAGACGCCACCGACACGGTTATCGAGAATCTTAAATGTAGTGGCGGAGTTGATAAAGTGAGTTAGGCTATTTCGATTATTGAATCCTGATAACCCTTCGACGAATCGTCGCTGACTCCAACCACCTGTCGTTCTAAACCGGTCACCGAGGGACACTGTTCCGTCCGCACTGATTGTCCGAAAGGCACCGTAGTGCGTATCGTATTCAGTTCTTAATGTGGCGTTCACTTGGTTGGTTGGACTGCCACGGACGATCAGCGATACTGGTGTGAGTTTCGCAGGACCCGTTCGGTTGAAGCTCGTACTAAACCTTCGATCGTATTGTGCCCCCATCGCGTCTGTATAGTAATTTTGCAGCATTGCGATGCTGAGCACCTCACGTGCATCACCTTGTGCACGACGACGGGCAAGAAACCGGTTTGTCACCCCATAGCTAATTCTGGTTCTACCGCCCGTGATTGAGTCGATGCCATCAATCTTAAGGATCTCGTCAAAGTTATCAATTGCTGTTGTCCGTTGAAAGGAAACGCTTGGTTCGATGACATGCTTGAAGCGTTCGGCATAGCTGCTGTTTGGGGTATCCCAGACCTTCGAAAAGACGGGCCCTGTGAACCGTGAATAAAATTCAAAATAGCGTCGGTCAATCCCTGATTCAATTTGTTCCTTGGATTCGTAATCAAAACTCTTCGTCCAATATGTCCCATGCCAGGACACCGAGGAATTGAGCGTCATGAACTGCCACTTGGTAAAGGGTATCCGCAATGTTGGGTTGATATGGAATCGAGAAGCACTGTGGCTGATTTTCTTTACTTCGGGAATGCCATCTGTGTCGTACTTCTTGGAAAGGCCCTGGCGCAGGACGCTTGCATACTCGCTGGATAATGAAACATAGAGCGGTAAGCCCGGAATGGGTTTTTCTCCGCTCGACACTCTAATGCGAGGGCGGGCACCATTTACAGTGGATTGCGTATCGCCGAAATATGTTTCGGCCCAATCGACGGTAGTACTTGTGTTGAATCCGGCTATTCTGGCTGTAGCATTACCGGCGACTCGACGTGAACGTTGAGACGCCTGGAGAATGTTCGTTTGAAACGTTTGTTGCACTGTTACGTCTGAGAAGAAGTTGGCGCGGCCTCGTATCCGAACAGCCGAGCCGATTGATTGAGATATGTTGCCATCGAGCTGAAAACTTCGCTTACTTGTACTTGAGAGTGCCTTTGCGACTGTCGTAGTAGATACTCCAGGATAGGATACTGCTGGTTGGTTCAGGAAGTAAGTTCGAACAGTGCCCTGCGAACCTGGACTTAAGATGTAACGATATTCAGCACCCAGACCCTGCCCAGCTACAGAAAAATAGTCATGCATAAGGGTCACATCTTGACTTCGTGAGATGGCCCAGAAGAAGGCGTTGCTCAAAGACCGACCCCGATAGGTCGAAGAGCCAAATCCTGGCATCAGGAATCCTGTTGCTCGGTCGTCTTCCTGTAGCGGATAGTACATTATTGGCAAGTAAAACAATGGAACGCCTTTAACGTTGAGGACCATATTCTTGAGAACTACGTAGTCGTCAAGATTGACTACGATCGAACCCGACGTTAATTCCCAACGAGGCGTTGGTTGTACGCAAGTGGTGAAGCCACCGCGGTTGATCCGATACTTGTCAGGACCTATTTTCTCGATACTGTCACCGTAGAAATAGGCATCAGGTTCTTGAGTGCCAAAGAGGCTTCGCTCTACGCGACCACTTATCGAGGCGGTTCCAGTTGCGACGTAGAAGGTGCCCGTTTTAGTTTCCGTGTTGAATTCAACACGCTCAGCGGCAATTCGATTCGTGGCGGTAACATAGACGACGTTACCAGAAGCGATGAGTTCATGGGTGTCGGTAAAGAGCTCAAGCTCATCTGCATAGAACTTCCAATCTTCCTGCTCGATCTCAACGGCTCCAATAAGGCGGACATGATTCTCTCCGACACGCTCGATGCGGAATTGGCGAGAGTTGTAGCCTGGGAGAGGTTGGGCTTGACTAAAAGTCGAGGACAACACCGTGACCGTTAGTAACATCATCAGCCAGCGAGTCATTTGGTGAACACTCTTAGTGGCTGCGCCGAAATGTATCGAACTCAGCGGCATGATGCCTCAACAAAGTAGCACGTAAATTTAACACGCATCAGTCTGACCAGTAACCAATTGGATGGTATCATCACGAGCCTTGCTCATCAGTCTTTCTGAGTGACCCAATTATCTCTCCGACGACGTAATTGGACCCTGTGATACATGCGGTATCCGTTCCAATCAGCGCACGGTCAAGGGCTTCTGCAACGGTTGAGCTTGTTTCAACGCTTATGGATGGCACTAAGTGTTTAACTTTTTGACTCAAGGTGCTAGAAGGGATAGCTCGTTTATGTCGAGTGGCGGTACAGACAAAACGTGTAGCGCATGGAGCAAGAGTTGTAATCATGCCATCGATGTCTTTGTCTCGCATCGCCCCAAAGGCAATTGGTAGTCCGCACGGGTACACTTCACGTATATAGGAGACCAGTGCGGCCATGGCGGAGGGATTATGCGCTGTGTCCAGTAGGACCCGCCTATCTTTACGATCGATGCGGAGGTCTAGTCTTCCGGGCCACACCGTTTCGGATAGTGCACTGCGAATAGCACTAGTTGGCACGTCAATTCCAGCTTCAGATAGCTCTTCGAGTAGACGGACGGCTACCACAGCGTTATCTACCTGATGACGGCCACGTAAGGCTAAAGAAACTGGCTTGTATTTATTTTTCGGTGTGGTAAGTGAAAGTTCAGTCCGTCCGTCATCCAGGTGGGCTGTCATCATTACTCCGACGGAGGCTTCTATGCAGCGCGCGTTTCTAGCATGACAGGTTTGCCTTACTTTGTTGACGACAACTGGCTTAACGTCTCCCAGAATAACGATAATGCCTGGTTTGATAATGCCGGCTTTCTCGATAGCAATCTGTTGGATTGTATTGCCGAGCTGCTCCTGATGATCTAACTCGATCGATGTGATTACAGCAGCGACTGGTGTCACTATATTCGTAGCGTCAAACCGGCCGCCTAACCCCACTTCTAGGACGGCTATCTCGACATTGTTACGACGAAATAATTCAAAAGCTGCGACTGTTATCACCTCAAAAAAAGTAGGCTGAGAATCGAGCTGTTTACGCAGGATTAAGTCTTCGACACATGTCCGAATTAGTTGAAGGGTGTCAGCTACTTCTACTCGTAAAACGAAACGACCGTTAACCAGAAATCGTTCTTCCAGTGTTTCGAGGTGAGGTGAGGTGTACCGGCCTGTTCGATACCCAGTTTTTCGAAGCCCCTGCTCGACCATTGCAGTTACCGAACCTTTACCGTTTGTCCCACCAACGATGATCGACCGGAAAGTGCGCTCGGGATGGTCGAGCGCTTTACAAAGGACTTGGATATTCTTGAGTCCTAGTTTGACACCAAACCCCTCTAGTTGATGGATGTATTGGTTTATATCGATTGAGCGATCTAGGTCAGCATTCATTGAGATACATCGCTAGGCGATTGGAGTGTTCGCCTACAGCCCGGTCAATCTAACCGTTGTTTGGTCTGGTCACGGCTTCTAGAGGGTTTGCCGATAAGGTTGATGTTGCCGGATCGGTCTCAGTCGTTTGTGAGTCTGTTCGTGTAGGTGGATTTGCTTGCATGAACCGAAGTGCTTTTGAAATCAGAGCTTTCAGGTTACGACGATCCACTATAGCGTCGAGCATGCCATGTTCCAGTAGAAATTCGCTGCGTTGGAAACCTTCTGGTAATTTCTGTCGAATCGTTTGTTCAATCACACGTGGTCCAGCAAATCCAATCAGTGCGTGTGGTTCAGCAATATTGAGGTCGCCAAGCATAGCGAAGCTCGCCGTTACTCCACCGGTGGTGGGATCCGTCAACACCGAGATGTACGGCAGTTGAGCCTGGTCGAGACGTGCTAAAGCAGCGCTCACTTTAGCCATTTGCATTAGCGACAAAGTTCCTTCCATCATTCGTGCACCACCCGAACATGAAACAATTACAATCGGCAACTGATTTGTTTGGGCATGCTCGATAGCTCTCGTAATCTTTTCGCCCATAACGACACCCATACTGCCGCCAATAAAGCCGTACTCCATTGCAGCAATCACAACGTTCTTTCCATGGAGTTGTCCAACGCCCACGATGATGGCATCCGACAAGCCTGTTGAGGAAGCGCTTGCTTTCAGACGAGCCGCATACGATTTTGTATCTTTGAACTGTAGAGGGTCGGTCGAAGACATATCGCGATCGTGTTCAATCCATGCACCGTTGTCGAAGAGGGATTCTAGGCGCCCACGTGCAGTTAGACGAAAATGATAATCACACTTCGGACACACGCTGAGATTGCCAATTAAATTTTTTTTAAAGACGATCTGGTTGCAAGCTGGACACTTTACCCAGAGGCCTTTGGGTACGCGGTCAGCTCTATCAGCTGAAGCTGTAATCGATTTTCGAGTTCGCTTGAACCATGCCATATTAATAAGATCTTAAAAGCTCTCTGCAGGGAGGTCAAGGTTCCATTCGTGGTACGTAGTACCAGGTTCCTCCAGGCATTTCTTCCAATTGTTTGATTAAGTCATCGATTGTTTCGTCGGTCCAACCGAGATCGAAATGGGATGTCTCGACGACGAGTAGTGGTGTAGCTGTATAGTGAAAGAAAAAATAGTTATAGGCTTCGCCCAGTTCTCGGATGTAGTCGGTATCTGGAAGACTCAGTTCAGGATCATGGCGGGCGTGTTCTTCTAACCGATCACAAAGCACCTCGGGCGGTGCTTGAAGAAAGATCACGATATCGGGCGACACGATGTCACGAACTAATAAATCGAAGAGGCGCTGGTAAATAAAGAGTTCGTTGTCATCTAGATTTAAATAGGCATAAATCTTGTCCTTGTCGAATAGATAGTCGCAAATCGTCGTTTGGCTAAAGAGGTTAGTTTGTCGGAGGGTAATCTGTTGCCGATGTCTGGCTAGTAGGGAAAATAGTTGAGTCTGAAAAGCTGCACCTGGTGTGCCAGCGTAAAAATCTTCAAGGAATGGGTTTTCCGTGGTTTCATCTTGCACAACTGTTGCATTAAGTCGCACAGCTAGTCGCGCAGCCAGTTCTGACTTTCCAGCCTCTAGGGGTCCCGCGATGGCGATGTGTTGAAAATTCAACTTGCAGCGCAGTATAGCAGTCCTCGGTGAAATAAAAGACCGCTGAGACTTACTTTGCATGCCTGTAGCACATGACCACCGCATGTTATGATATTGCCTGCGCGTGTGGAGTAGCGGGGCACGCACTAGCCATATTTTTTATTGCCACATCTGTACGGGTTGGACGTACCGTCAAACCTTCATGAAGATTGACCGCATCGAACTCCGTCTTATCCGTCTTCCATTGGTTCATTCCTTTGAAACGAGTTTCGACCGTGTTTACGATCAAGAATTCGTCCTGATTCGTGTGGACGATGGGTCCCAGTTTGGTTATGGGGAGTGTGTCGCCGACCGCACCCCCTACTACAGTTCCGAGACGACCAAAACCGAATGGCATCTCCTTGAGGATTACCTAATACCAGTGGTGCTGGGTGTCGAATTTACGGACCCGCGTAATGTGTTCCCAGCCATGAAGCGGGTGCGGGGTCATAACATGGCCAAGGCTGGGTTGGAGATGGCGTGTTGGGATCTCTCGGCCAAAATTACTGGCGTACCCTTATGGCAACTCTTGGGCGGCCAAGGAACGGAAATAGCGTCTGGTGTATCAGTCGGCATACAGGATTCTCTGGATCAACTTGTAAAGAAGATCGAAACAGAATTAGCGGCTGGGTATCGCCGGATCAAAATCAAAATCAAGCCAGGTTGGGACATTGAAGCCGTTGCAGCTGTACGAAGACACTTCGGATCAATACCACTCATGGTCGATGCTAACGCCGCTTACACATTGGCGGATGCTGACCATCTAGCACGTCTCGATGAATTTGATTTAATGATGATCGAGCAGCCGCTTGGGTATGACGACGTGCGGGATCATGCGCAACTACAGTCTCGCCTTCGGACACCGGTCTGTCTTGATGAATCGATTCACACGGTTGGGATAGCGGCAGAAGCGATAGCTGCGGGGGCTTGCAAAATCATCAACATTAAGCCTGGGCGTGTCGGTGGTTTTGCGGAATCCATTCGGTTGCATGATTTATGTGCCAAACAGGGCATTCCTGTTTGGCACGGTGGCATGCTGGAAAGTGGAATCGGCCGCACGCACAACATTCACTTGGCGACATTGCCGAATTTCAAATTGCCAGGAGATATTGCGGCCAGTGCTCGTTACTTTGATCCTGACCTTGTCGACCCACCAATCACCGTGAGGCCAGACGGCACGATTCTGGTCCCCCAGACGCCTGGAATCGGCGTGGAAGTGGTCGAAGAGAGACTGGAGAAAGCCACCAAACGTAAGGTCGTCTTTGCGGCATGACAAGGTCAACTGATAACGCCATAAGGATAGAGACAAACTGCCAGTGTTGTTCTAGAAATGACGGCTGGTCTTTCTTGAGGTTACCGTCCTTGGTTACCTCTATCGTTATCACATTGACCTTAACGAATTGTGCGACAGGCCCTTCAGTAGTGCCACCGACGGCGTTAACGAGTCAACAAAAAATCGCAGCCATCATCGTGCTGGAGCATGACCGTGTGCTGTTACCAGCTCCAGGGTCCTTGTTTGACTACACGGGGCGTGAACCAGCAAATCGTGACGCAGCACCCATGCCAGGCCTGGTCGAGTTGTTGCATGACACCGATCCCAGAGTGCGCCGCCGCGCCGCGCTTGCGGTCGGAAGAGTGGGACTCATCGCCGGCGGTCCACCTTTGCGAGATACTCTGACTGATTTGAATCCTGACGTGAGGCAAATGTCCGCTTTCGCGCTTGGGTTACTTACTGACCCAGAGGCTAAAGAGTCTTTGATGCTGGCTCTAAACGATGTCGATCCGCTCACTCGCGGTCGGAGCGCTGAAGCCTTGGCGCGACTGGATGCGTATGAGGCGGCACCTGCTATTGGGGCTATGGTGCAAGTCGTAACCACAGAGGCTAGCCAGGTTCCACAGGATGATCTCACATATCCTCAATCACCAGAGGTTGAGGCGTTTAGAATGGGAGTCACCGCTCTTGCCCTATTAGGTGCCTACGAACCACTCGCCATGGCTGTACTGTCACCAGACGGAGAACTGATCGTCCGTTGGTGGCCGGTGGCTTGGGCGTTGCAATATCTAGCAGACTCGCGCAGCTACGATCCACTACGGCAATTCGTGCAAGGACAGGGAAGTTATGCGGTCGCCTTCGGGGCGCGTGGGCTCGGGGCATTGGAAGATGGTCGAACCGTGGAATTTTTGCTGCCACTACTCGACCCGTCACGTTACGATTCTCACGTTATCGTATCGGCTGTACGTGCCTTGACTCGTTTAACTGACACCAGAATCGAGTCCGCACTCATGGACTTGATGCGAGACCCTGATATTGATCCACTGGTTCAACTCGAAATCTTAGTCGCTTTCGGAGAACGACGTGCGGCGAATGCTGTCGATCTGTTTCTTGACGTGCTGACTCATCCATCGCCCTCGATGCGAATAGCTGCGTTGCGGGGCCTAGCGTCTCTCGATGAGCAGAGATTCATGTTAGCGCTTTCGGGTTTAGATGAGGATGTGCATTGGAGTGTGCGTGCAGCTTTGGCCGATATATTGAAGTCGATGAGTCCCGATGTTGCGATACCGAGATTACAAGTGATGTTGAACGATACGGATCGACGAGTCATTCCAAGTCTTCTCTCGTCCTTGGTTGCACTTCGTGTACCAGAAGTTGGTTCGACGATACGCGAAATGTTAAATGATGATGATGTGATAATCCGGAGTGTGGCAGCGGAGCAGATGGGTATCCTTAAACTCCAAAACGGCGTGCCGTTACTGGCGGCCGCTTACTTGGCGAGTCTAGGCGAAGATTTTTTGACCGCCCGAATCTCCATTGTTGATGCGCTTGCCGAATATGGCGGCTCAGAGGCGGTCGTGGCGCTCCAGACCGCATTGACTGACGATGATTGGAGGGTACGCGTTACGGCTGCCAGCAGGCTACTTGTCCTCGATCCTGGTACGGCATACCGCGATCAGGTTGGTCCTGCTGGTGAAGTGACGATTGAGGAAGCCATAAGGCTCTCTGATCCGGTTGTGTCACCACACGTGTATTTTGAGACAGATAAAGGAACAATTCAGATCGAACTTGCTGTGCTCGATGCGCCGGTTTCTACTGAGCGCTTTGCCACACTTGCGGCAGGGGGCTACTTTGATGGGCTACCGTTTCACGAGATTGTAGCAGCCAGATTCTTACGGGGCGGCGATCCGAGAGGAGATGGTCGTGGTGGACATGTTCTAACTTTCCCCGATGAAATTGGACCAAATCGTTTTCTTCGAGGGACTGTTGGAGTAGCCGCTGACACGGCAGAATCAGGTGCGGGACAATTTTTCGTGTCTCTTGCGCCTCAGCCATTAATCGATGCTGAACGCACGGTTTTAGGAAGGGTCGTAGCTGGCATGGAAGTTGTTGATCGACTGTTGCAGTGGGATCTTGTGCGCAGCACACGCGTGTGGGATGGTATCTCTATGACCGGCCGTTAAATCCCTTACTCAAGCTTCGTCAAGAAGATTACTACAGGGTCGTACACACTAAAGGGGGCCACTAGTGCCCCCTTTAGTGTCTTTGAATTTGAAGAGCTACTTCTTCTTCGCGCCCTTCTTCTTCTTGGCTGCCTTCTTCTTTTTCTTTGCCATTATGTGTTATCCCTCCTTTCATCCGGAGATTTTAAAGCCCAGTTACGTCAGTGATTTCTGTAATACGTTTACCAATCAATCCAAAAAAAATTAAGGGTGCCAAACGACACCCCTAAAACAATTCGATGCTACTTCTTCTTGGCGCCCTTCTTCTTGGCTGCCTTGCGCTTGACTGCCTTCTTCTTAGCTTTCTTTTTAGCCATTTAACGCTCCTTATAATGGACCATCTGTATCAGCTCAAGCTATTCAAGCCATCACAATAGGTAGATTGAGCGCGTAAACATCATACTAGATATAGATTATTGACAAGAAAAATCAACTGTCAAGCATAAAATGAACACAATGTCAAAAACCGAACAATCTCATAAGTCATGTCGGTTCGAAACGTCGTTCACTTTAGCTCTCTGCGACGTAGAACCTGTATGCATTCGTTACTACGTTATGGCATGTTCTTACCTAGTTCACTTTTTACTGCGTGTCGATCAAGTGCAAGCTGCACCAATCGATCGAGCAGTTCTGAATAAGTAATGCCACTCGCCGCCCAAAGTTTTGCATACATGCTGATAGTAGTAAAGCCTGGGATTGTATTTATTTCGTTGATAAAAAGTTGTCCAGTCGCTCGAGCGATCAGAAAATCTACTCGCGCCATTCCAGAGCACTCGATCGTATGAAACGCAGCAGTTGTGAGTTGCCGCACCTGATTAATCGTAGCAGGGTCCAGTGCCGCTGGAATACATAGCTCCGATGAGTCGTCGAGGTATTTCGCTTCGTAATCGTAGAATTCGCGAGATGCGATCGCTTCTCCAGGAACTGAGACTTCTGTTTCATCGTTGCCAAGAATGGCGCACTCAATTTCACGTGCATCAGGAACAGATGCTTCTATGATGATCTTTCGGTCGTATGCGAAGGCCAGTTCAATGGCTGCGTCGAGTTGTTCGGTGCTAGAGACCTTTGAGATGCCAACGCTCGATCCCAAGTTTGCCGGTTTGACAAAGACCGGAAGCCCAAGTCGTTTGGCCACTTCTGTGCGCACCCCGGAGGTATCAGCTTTCCATGTTCGCTCAAGAACGACCATATAAAGCACTTGAGGTAGGCCTTGGGCCCCAAATAGTTTTTTCATGAAGGCTTTATCTGTGCCGACGGCTGAAGCTAACACTCCAGCTCCTACGTAGGGAATGTCGGCCATTTCTAGTAGGCCCTGGACTGTACCGTCCTCTCCGTATGGTCCATGAAGGACCGGGAAAATGACGTCCAGATCGAGACCACTTAACAGTGGTGTTGGACTGCCCGTTAGGGTTACTCCTGATGGATACGGTTTCCGTCGGTCGATAACCGTGTCGTGGCTTTGGCTGGATTCCTTAATGATTTGTTCAGGTGAGGTGGCAGTAGGTGGTTGGTGGTCGAAAAACCATTGTCCATCACGGTCAATGCGTATCGGCACTGGTTCGTATTTAGATGGATCGAGATGGCTGATGACTGAAGCAGCCGACGCGAGAGACACTTCGTGCTCGCGTGATCGTCCGCCATACACTACGCCTATTCGAAGTTGAGTCACTGATCAAAAACCTCAAAAAATGGTTTGTCACACGTGTAAAGATCTGACTCTCGTTTAGTATATGTCAATGAGCCGCATGTTCGATTTTAAGGTGTTGCATCGTGCAGGTGCTGCCCGCCGAGGACAAATGTGTACCGCTCACGGTATTGTCGAAACACCCGCGTTTATGCCTGTTGGGACCGGAGGTGCAGTGAAATCTGTGACGCAACGTGACTTGCAAGAACTCGGCGCGCAGATGCTGATGGCGAACACCTATCATCTATACCTGCGTCCTGGTGCTGAGCTAATAGCCCGTCGGGGCGGGCTCCATCGTTACATGGCATGGGACCGGCCAATCATGACAGATAGTGGAGGCTACCAAGTTTTTAGTTTGGCGTCCCGACGCACAATTAACGACGATGGTGCCACCTTTCGATCACATATCGACGGTCGCGAATGTCATTTAACACCAGAGGATGTGGCGACAATTCAATGGCGCTTAGGTTCGGATATTGCGATGGTGTTTGATGAGTGTGAAGCCTACCCCAGTTCAGTTGAGGCAACTCGCCGAGCGATGGAACGGACCCTGCGGTGGGCTGGCCGGGCTCGGAATAGATTCGTATCATTGCAAACCCAAGAGGCAGGTCAGCCTGATCCGCAGTCCCCAAATCCTGAACAGGCACAGTTCGGCATCATACAGGGCGGCATCTATAGAGAGTTGCGGGCTAGCAGTGTCCAACATACGGTGTCCTTGGGTTTCGATGCCTATGCAATCGGCGGATTGAGTGTTGGTGAACCTTATGATCTTATGTATGAAATTGTCGCTGAGACGGCACCACAGTTACCGCAAGACCGCCCACGATATCTAATGGGTGCTGGCATGCCTGATGACTTAGTGGAAGCGGCTGCACGTGGAATTGATCTTTTCGACTGCGTTTTACCCACTCGGAATGCCCGGAATGGACAACTTTTTACTTCAACAGGATGCCTGAATATCAAACAGGCTCGCTACAAGGAAGACGACAGGCCGATTGACGAAAAATGTCAGTGTCAAGTTTGCAGTCAGCACTCCCGTGCGTATCTGAGACATCTGTTTGTCACACACGAGATGACGGCAGCAACCCTTAACACGTTGCATAATCTTCACTTTTACCTTGACACTATGCGACGAATTAGGGACGCTATCGTGTTTGGCTCTCTTGAAGAGCTAAGACAAGAGTTCCGCCTGATCTACCCCCGCACGCCCGGGCGGGAATCAAAAGAAGCGATGAGTTAGATGAGTTAATTGGTACTTATTTCCCTTATGGATATTTCCAAACTACTCGCCATGGCGTCTCCCGCTGATAGCAGTCCAGTATGGGTGTCGTTTTTACCGTTCGCGATGATTCTGGCAATTTTCTATTTCATCATTCTTCTGCCGATGAAACGGAAGCAAAAGAAGGTGCAGGACTTTCAATCTTCGCTGAAGGTCGGTGACCGGGTCGTTACGACCAGCGGTCTTTATGGCACCATCACTAAGTTGAATGACGAACGTTCCTTACAGCTTCAAATTGCTGATAAGGTGCGCGTAGATTTGTCACGCGCGGCGGTTGGTGGACACCAAGGGCAGGACCCGGTCGTTCCTGACTCCAATAATTCATAGGTCGGAGTACATAATGCAGACCAACCTCCGTTGGAAAATCATCACGATTCTTGGTGTGGTGGCATTGGCCGGATGGTCCGTCTATCCTCCTGAAGAGAAGATTCGGCTCGGCCTTGATTTAAAGGGAGGCGTGCACATGGTCTTGCAGGTGCAGACCGATGATGCTCTACGCCTTGAAACCGAGTCCAGTCAAGAGCGGTTGCGGTCCATATTGGCGGCCCAGAATATCGCGGTCACTGAAATTGCTTCAGACAGTTCCTCACGCTTTCATGTGGAGGGGGTGTCCGCGGAACAGGATGCCGAATTTCGACGTGTGACCGACGTAGAGTTACTGGCTCTGTTCACGCGTGAATCTGGTGTACGTGGTCGGTACGCCTTCGAGCTGAGACCAAACATGGCGGTTTCCTTGCGCGAGGAATCTGTTCGGCAAGCCTTGCAGACGATCGAACGCCGTGTCAACGAACTCGGGGTGGCGGAACCCATTGTAGCTCCACACAGTGTGGGTGGGGATCAAATCCTTGTGCAACTTCCAGGTGTGACTGATGTTGCACGCGCCAAGGAGATTATCCGCTCGACGGCGCTGCTGGAGTTCAAACTCGTAGAGCAGGGACCGTCAGCGACTCGTGAAGCGCTGTTGCAGGCGAACGGTGGGGTGGTTCCCTCTGGCATGGAGATTCTTTCTGGTGTTGATGGCACCGTGAGTCCGGGTGGCATGCCACAGAACCTTTTTTACATGGTTCGGCGCGTTGCCGCTGTGAGCGGGCGAGATTTGCGGAATGCACGTCCAACTCTCTCTGAGAATAATCAACCAGCTGTGAGCTTTTCGTTCAATCGTGAAGGCGCCCGTAAATTCGGGGATCTGACAGGACAGAACGTGGGTCGACTGTTAGCGATCGTTCTCGACGATCGCGTCTATTCTGCGCCACGGATTGACAGTCGGATTACCGACGAGGGACGGATTACCGGGACATACACGCAACAAGAAGTTGCCGATTTAAGTCTTATACTCAGGTCCGGGGCGTTGCCGGCGTCGCTGACCTATCTTGAGGAGCGAACTGTTGGCCCGACGCTCGGGGCTGCCTCGGTGCGCGCCGGTGTACTGGCATCGCTCACTGGGTTGACGCTGGTCGCATTTTTCATGCTCGTGTTCTACAAACTGTCTGGCATTAACGCGATTTTGTCAGTGGGCTTGAATCTGTTGATTTTGCTAGGATTCATGTCCTATCTAGACGCCGTTATGACACTCCCAGGCATTGCGGGGTTTATTCTCACAATCGGCATGGGCGTGGACTCGAACGTCTTGATCTTTGAACGTATTAAGGAGGAACTCGCCTCGTCTAAGAGTCCGCGCGCTGCAGTCGCAGCCGGCTTTGATCGGGTGTTTCTAACGATTGTGGATACGCACGTGGCATCGCTTATTGCGGCTGCCTTTTTGTTCCAGTTCGGCACAGGACCGATTCGCGGGTTTGCCACCACACTCTTTTTTGGTCTACTGGCCAACGTCTTTACAGCGGTGTTTGTGTCGAGAACCCTGTTCCAGACCATTCTTTCGCGGCGGCAGGTGGCGAGGTTGAGCATCTGAGCAACGTAGTTTCCAATTTTGGTTGGCGGTACCGCCCCTTGATTATCGTCTGGAAGGCGTCGTAGTCGACATGCAGATTTTCAATAAGCCTGATTACAATTTTTTTCGGTGGAGATGGCTGGCCTTCTCAGTCTCATCGCTAATTATCCTAGCTGGGATCGGCACCATGTGGTCGCGTGGCGGTTTGCCTCTCGGGGTCGATTTTTCAGGTGGAAGTATTATCGTCATTAGATTTTCCGAGAACGTTTCTGAAGAGGACGTACGCAACGCTATTACAGATGTTGACGGTGAGAAAATTGTTCAGCAGTATGGAGATCCTGCGGCGAACGAGGTTCTTGTTCGACTTCCGCAGATTGCCTCAGAAGAAGGCAGCATTCTCGAAGAGGGCGCAAATGCCGTCATCGCAGCGGTTGAAGCAGCGAACTTGGGTGCTTATGACCTGTTGAGCACGGACATTGTGGGCCCCGTGATCGGTCGCGATCTGCAACAGAAGGGCATTTGGGCCACCTTGGTCGCGTTGGCTGGCATCCTGATCTACATCAGCTTGCGCTTTCGTTTCACGTTTGCGGTTGGCGCAATCATAGCGGTGTTTCACGATATTTTAATCACTCTCGCGTTTCTCCTTTTTTTTGGATACGAACTGTCTCTTAATGTCGTGGCGGCTATTCTCACCATTACTGGTTACTCGGTGAATGATTCGATTGTTATCTTTGATCGCGTCCGTGAGAATCTTCGTTCTATGCGGCGTGATCGGCTTAAGCTTGTAGTGAACACGAGCGTCAACCAGACACTTGGCCGCACAATCATCACATCAGGTACCACATCACTTGCGGTCCTTGCCTTATATCTATTCGGCGGTGAAGTGTTGCGAGGGTTTGCGTTTGCGATGCTCGTTGGTGTCTTAAGTGGGACGTATTCCACGGTGTTCATTGCAGCGGCAATTGCTATTTTTATTAGTGAGCGCCGCACGACCGCTCACGGAACATCCGCTTCTGGCACGAAAAAGTCCCAGGGCAAGCGAGGATCTTAACTAACTCCTTCGTGTGACTAATCTACAGGCCGCGCTGCTCGGCGTCATCCAGGGATTAACAGAGTTTTTACCGATTTCCAGTTCGGCGCACCTCATCCTTGCACGCGAGGTGTTTGGCTGGGAACTTAGCCGAAATGAACTCCCGTTTGACGTCGCGTGTCATTTAGGCACACTTGTGGCTGTCTTGGTCTATTTTCGACATGATATTTTGGCAATGGTTAAAGCTTTACCCAAGATTCTCCAGCCATCGCGCGATCCAGAAACTCATCGTGTCTGCATGATTGCTATTGGCACGCTGCCGATCTTGGTCCTTGGCTTCGCACTCAGCGATATTGTTGCTCAGTCGCTGAGGAACCCGTCGGTCGTAGTTGGGACTCTGGTTTTGGGTGGACTTGCCATGTGGGTGGTTGAGCGAGTAGCGGTGAAATTTCGCCATGCGGATTCGCTGACATGGTGGGAGGCGTTGGCCATAGGTGTGGCACAGGCTGCAGCACTGGTGCCCGGAGTTTCCAGGTCGGCTGCAACGATTACGGTGGGAATGTGGTTAGGGTTTCGACGCGACCAAGCAGCTCGATTTGGTTTCTTACTAGGAATACCAGCGATACTCGCGGCGGCCGCCAAGACAAGTCTTGAACTCGAAATAGCTGACTTTACTGGTGGCCTAGGGCAACTCTTTATTATTGGAGTGCTTACGTCCGCGATAGTGGGGTATATAGTAATTGCGTTTTTTCTAAGGTATCTTGCTAGGCACTCACTTGATGTATTCGCGTATTATCGAATGGTGCTAGCGGGATTGGTCGTCGTCTGGTTGCTGGTTTAGCTGTGTGAAGGTCGCACGAGTCACCGGCACAGGCAATTGAGTGTGTGCATGTTATGCAATGGTTTCGCCGTTCTCTGATCGCAGGATTTTTCGTGACCGTTCCACTCGTGGTGAGTGTGACCGCCTTTGTGTGGATATTTCGGGCTGTGGACGGCTTTATGGGGCCGTTATTTGCGAGATGGTGGGGTCAAGAACTTCCGGGATTGGGGTTGCTCATTACTGTGCTTGGCCTGCTTGTCATAGGCACGTTGGCCACTAATGTGTTTGGCAAACGGGTGCTCGAACAGGTAGAAACTTACCTCCTAAAAATCCCAGTTTTCAGAACGATTTACGCGCCGGTCAAGCAGTTGACGACAGCCTTGTCACCAGACAATAAATACGGATTTAAACGGGTTGTGCTCATAGAGGATCCTGAACGAGGATATGTCCTTGGCTTTCTCACAAAGGAATTCATACTGGATCGAGGTCGTGGGCGGGAGTCGCTTTTGGCGGTCTACGTTCCGACCAATCATCTTTACCTCGGTGATGTACGAATTTACGATGCGAATCTAGCTGAATATCCAGATATAAACGTGCAGCAAGGTGTTAGAATTTTCTTAACTGGTGGAACCGCACTAGATGACGAGTTACGTGCCTCACGCTAATGTTGGTGGTTTAAATAATTGACTGTCTTTAATTTACGTTTGTGAACGGCAAATAAAGCCGTCTCAACTTTCATAACGCAGGGGATTTGATGGAAGAACAACTGTTTTGGATGTTTGGAATTGGCGCGCCGTTATGCGCTGTTGCGTTCGCATTTGTGTTGACTCGTATCATTAATAGGCAGGACCCTGGCGACGAACGGATGCAACGCATCGCAGCACTCATTCGCAGTGGTGCGATGGCCTTTCTCCGCGTTGAGTACACCGTCCTGGCGGGTTTCGTTGCGATCATGTTTATCGTGCTTGCTCTGTTCTTGCCGCGATCGGGCCTGTCAACTGCTATAGCCTTTCTTGTGGGTGCATGTTTGTCAGCGACGGCAGGGTGGGTTGGGATGCGGACGGCCACTGCTGCGGCAGTGCGGACTACCCAAGCCGCGCGCTCTAGTGTAGCGGCAGCCCTTCGGATTGCGTTTTCAAGCGGTTCCGTCATGGGCTTGACGGTCGTGGCGCTTGGAACGTTCGGCATTACGGTGTTGTATGCATTTTTCGGAGGACTTCAAGGCGAAGGCGCCTTGGCTGTTGAATCGCTTTTTGGAATGTCATTGGGAGCCTCCTCTATCGCCTTATTTGCTCGAGTTGGAGGCGGGATTTTTACCAAAGCCGCGGACGTCGCTGGTGACCTGTCGGGCAAAATTGAAGCCGGTATTCCAGAAGATGATCCGAGGAATCCTGCAACCATTGCTGACGCCGTTGGTGACAATGTCGGAGACGTGGCTGGCATGGGTGCGGATTTATTCGAATCTTATGTTGGCAGCATTATTTCTTCGATTGCGCTGGCTTGGGCTCTTGGGGCAGTAGCCGCTCAGGAACTGTGGGGTGTTGAGACAGAATCGTTTGACGTTGTTCAGCGCTCGCTAGTGCTTTTTCCGGTGCTGCTTGCCGGTGTCGGCGTCCTAAGTTCTATTCTGGGTACGTTTACGGTTAGAACGAAAGACGAGAAAGCTATTCAAAGTGCATTATTCAGAGGGTTATTTACTGCGACCGTGCTTGTCGTGCTCGGCGCGAGTGCACTCGTTGTTTTCTTGGGTATTCCGTATGCCGTCCTCTATTGCGTTATTGCTGGCCTGGTCGCAGGCGTCATGATTGGCAAATTGACCGAGTACTACACAGCCAAGGACCTGGCGCCAGTTCAGCGAATCGCCCAGCAGTCGGAAACAGGTCCAGCGACGAACATTATTGCAGGTCTCGGCCTTGGAATGATGTCCTGTGGTCCGCCAATTCTTGTGGTTTGTGTTGCGATTTTTGTTAGCTTCGAGTGGGCTGGTCTCTATGGTATCGCAATAGCCGCTGTCGGCATGTTATCGACTTTGGGTATTAGCCTTGGAGTTGATGCCTATGGGCCAGTGGCAGACAACGCAGGCGGCATTGCTGAAATGAGTGGATGCGGACCAGAAGTGCGTCAACGAACAGACTCCCTTGATGCAGTGGGCAACACGACCGCCGCTATCGGCAAGGGTTTCGCGATTGGTTCGGCAGCTCTTACGGCCTTAGCTTTGTTTAGTACATTTCGGGCAACGACTGATACGGCGATCGCCAGTGCGGGTGGCATATCCGAATTCAGCGACCGGCTAACCAGCTTGAGTCTGGATAACCCGAATGTCTTACTAGGTATGTTTATCGGTGGTTGCCTGCCGTTTACTTTCTCAGCGCTCACAATGAATGCTGTTGGCCGCTCGGCGAATGAAATGATCGAAGAGGTCCGTCGACAATTTCGGACAATTGAAGGCTTAATGGAAGGCCACGCGGAGCCTGATTCAGCGCGGTGTGTAGAAATTTCTACGAAGTCAGCCATTAGGGAAATGGTGATACCAGGACTTCTCGCAGTCATTGCTCCGATTGTTACGGGTTACATTTTGGGTGTTGCTGGTTTAGGTGGTTTATTAGCCGGGTCACTGGTGACTGGCGTGTTAATGGCGCTTATGATGGCTAACGCCGGCGGTGCTTGGGACAATGCAAAAAAATATATTGAAGAAGGGAACCTTGGAGGAAAAGGGTCAGAACCACACAAGGCAGCGGTGATTGGCGACACCGTGGGCGATCCTTTTAAGGATACCTCTGGCCCGAGTTTGAACATTTTGATTAAGCTTATGACGATTGTCGCGGTGATTTTTGCACCGCTTATTGTTGTGTGGATGCAATAAAGGTGGGTTCTATCTGGTTCAGAAAAATCTGGAGCTTGAGTTCGCAACTAATAAGGATGCCTTGTGTTCGGAAAAGTTTGAAAAAATGACAACTTGTGTTCGGAAAAGTTTGAAAAATGTGTTAAAAACATAGTTCAGATTATTTATGCTTTGCAATGTGACTGTTTAGTGGTGATTTTTATAGCATCTAACTTGAGTTTGATATCGCTACAAACTGTTCATTGACAAGAGTTTTTAGGACTGTTTATAATCGTCGGGTTTGTACAGTCCTAAATCTTTGATGAGGCAGGAGGTCGTCTTTGGCACGTGAGATGTTTGGTGACATTAGTAATCCAACCGTAAGGGTGGGATCGCAAAAGTGGTATACGGTGCCCGTGTCGATTCTCCTTCATCTGGTACTTGTTGGGGCGGTTGTCATTATTCCTTTAATGGCAGCGGATATTTTACCAACACCGCCATCGATGATGGCGTTTGTGGCAGCACCCCCACCTCCTCCACCACCACCACCTCCGCCTCCACCACCGGCAGCAGAGGCGAAGGCGCCACCGCCTGAGATGATGCCAGATGCCGCTCCGGTTGAGGCTCCTGAGGAGATAACTCCAGAAACCGGTATAACGGTTGATGAGGGCATTGTGGGTGGCGTTGAGGGTGGCATGAGCGGCGGCGTTGTTGGCGGCATTGTGGGTGGTTTACCGTCACTACCACCACCACCACCACCTCCTCCAGCTGAACCTATCCGTGTCGGTGGAAATATAAGGCCGCCGCAGAAGACCCGGGACGTGGCGCCGATTTATCCGCCTATTGCGCAATCCGCGCGAGTGCAAGGTATCGTTATTATCGAAGCAATAATTGGAGCTGATGGGCGTGTCCAGGATGCGACTGTTTTGCGCGGTATTCCGTTGCTGAATCCTGCGGCGCTTCTGGCTGTGAACCAATGGGAGTTCACCCCGACGCTACTTAATGGTGTGCCGGTGCCGGTTATCATGACAGTAACCGTAAACTTTACGCTGGCATGACAGTAACCGTAAACTTTACGCTGGCAGGTTAATGTGAATCAGAGTGAGATGCGTGCGGCATACAGTAGCCACACAATCAGTGAACTAACTTAGAAGGGGAGGCAGGGCAATGGAAGGTGGCATGAATTTAGTCGAAATGTGGTCGCAGATGGGCTACGTGGCCAAGGGTATCGGGTATATATTGTTTATTATGTCATTTTGGTCGGTTGGCGTGGCTGTTGAGCGAATCTACACGTACAGAAAGGCTCGTGCGCAGTCGAAGCTGTTTGCTCCCCAAGTAGCCAAACACCTAAAAGAGGGGCGGCTGAAGGATGCGATCGCCGTTGGGAACAAGAAGGACTATAAATACAGCCACCTGGCAAAGGTTGTGGGGGCTGGATTGCAGGAATATCAGTTCCAGACGGAAGGTGGCGGCGCTAGTCTCGGACGAGAGGACTTGTTAGACACCGTTCGTCGTGCGATTCAGCGTTCTTCCGCGTTGACGCAAAATGATATGAAGAAAGGCGTAGCCTCATTGGCCACGATTGGTTCTACTGCTCCATTCGTGGGTCTTTTGGGCACAGTCGTTGGTATTATCAACGCATTCGTTGGTATTGCGGCGACGGGTTCTGGTGGTATCGGTGCCGTCTCGGCAGGTATTGCGGAAGCCCTCGTTGAGACCGCCCTTGGGTTGGTCGTGGCGATTCCGGCTGTCTGGTTTTATAACTACCTAACCGGAGAACTTGAATATTTTAACGTTGAAATGGACAACTCGTCGTCAGAGTTAATTGACTACTTGATTAAGAAGACTACATAAACCTGACCATCTGTGTATGTGAAGTTTCGGGCTGGAATAGTGTGAGTCGACCATTCTCGGACTAGCGAGAGACACAGGTAGAGCGCGCGCGAAGGAGAACGTTTTATGTCAATGGATCTTGGTGGGGCCAAAGCTGGCGTAAAGTCTGACATTAATGTCACACCACTCGTTGATGTCATGCTTGTTTTGTTGATTATCATGATGCTAATCGCCCCGATGTTACAGAAGGGCGTTGATGTGCGGTTGCCACAGGCTTCCAACACCGTTGACAAGCCAGAAACACAAGGGCAAACCATCCTGTCGATTACAGCTGACAACCGCTTCTATGTGAATTCAGTCCAGGTGGCTGATAATGAGTTGTTAAGTAGAATCATGACAGCGCTTGAAGATGCGGGCGGTGAACAGATCGTTTTGATCAAGGGTGATGAGGATGCGCCCTACGCGAGCATCATGCAGGCGATGGACGAGTTGCGACGCGTGGGCATTGAGGATGTTGGCCTCATTGTTGACCGTCGGCTCGGATCGTCTGGATTCGCGGGAGGACAATAATGGCTTCACACTCAAGTGATAAAGACGTTGTCAGCACAAAGGTATTAACGGCTAGTTGTGACATGAATGTCACACCGATGATCGACGTGCTCCTCGTGCTGCTCATCATTTTTATGGCCGCCCTTCCGCTGACCCAAAAAGGTGTTGATATTAACCTTCCGGCCGAGACTCGAGCAGCTCAGCAATCTCGTCCCGATACCAGCCAGATTGTGTTGGAGTACTCAGCCGATCGTCGCATTTCTGTGAACAAACAAGATGTGACCGTCCGTGATTTATCTAATCGACTGCGTAATATTTTTGAGCAGCGAAAGGATAAGACCATGTTCATCGCTGCGGATGGACGGTTGCGCTATGGCGAGATCGTTGAGGTCATCGATGCCGCTAAGAGCGCTGGAGTGGAGAAGGTCGGTATTGTGACGGAAGGTATGCGCCGGGCCGCTGGCGTCGGTGGCGGGAACTAACAACCTTCGGTTATCGACGTTCTTCGGGTAAAGCAAGGGGATTCGCTCGCACTGCTATAACTTCCGCGACGATGTGAGTTCATTCTGTTCGATTCCACACTAAATTTTACTTGCACACTCTCCTAGTGTTGTCTTGTAGTAACGTATCTACAGGGGCTGCTGACAGTGGCTGCCTGAGATTTCCACAAATAGGGAGCAACCATCGCTAATGTTTACACGGAAGCTAACTGAATCGTTAAGCGGCATCTCGAGGAAGTTGCCGTCACGGCGTGCGATGAGAGTTATTGCGCTGTTGTTAATCGGTGTCCTGTTTGGAGGTTTGCTCTTTGTTGATGAAGAGTACGGCATTCGTTATGAGATGCAGATTGGTGGCGGGCGGGCATTAGTCATTGCCGAAGACCGGTCTTTCTTCCAGTCCAGTCGTCTTGCTCTGCAAGAGGTTTTGCGCTCTACAAGGTCAACGCTGATTGCTGTAAGTGATGAAATCACGTGGAAGATGGGGCGTTCGGTTGAGCAGTCATGGATTCAGGAAACGAATCTGCTCAATCTTCGAATTCGATCGACGGCGTCTGGGGAACTGAGAAACGTGACTCGAGCCGTCGGAGGCACCCATATTGGTGCTCTTGCTGAGCTGACCAGTGAAGAGTTTGTTCTCGTGACGCGCAGTGGAATGGTCCTTGTTTACGATGAGGCTAGCCTGGCCATCACTCGCCGTATCGAACTGGACGGAATTACGGCAACCGGTGATCCTGGAACTGGCATTCGCGACGTGAAGCTGATATCCACGACTGACACCACCGCACGCTACTTTGCCACGCACGCTATTGCAGACACAGAACCCTATAACTGCACTCGCATCGCACTCATTGCCTTCACGGTGCCAATGGTTGGTGGGGCTGGGGGTGAACAGGGAACCAGTGTGCCAGAGCAGCTCTGGGCAGATGATGAGTGTGTCCCGGCAACTATGGCCCGCAATGGGACACTCTCTGGCCGACTCTGGTTGGATGGGGATGTGGAGGAGGGCACGTTGTACCTCGCCGTCGGTGATGTGTCAGTGGAACATCCTGAGGGGTCAATATTTGGTACGCTTTCACGATTCCGTTTTTTCGATGGCAATTTGCTTTTGCCGACTGCTGCTGGTTGGGATGAGATGGTTCCTCTCACGGCTGAAGAAGCAGCGGTGCAGGTGTTGCAGCACCAACAGATCGATATTACTAGTTTTGTTCCTTGGCTTGTGAGTAAGGGATTTCGGAATCCAGCCGGTTTAGCTATTGCCGGTGGACATACCTATATTGCAAATCAGGGCCCAAAAGGTGGAGACAGCCTGAATCTGGCGGCTGAGGGGACGGACTTTGGCTGGCCTCGGGTGTCCTATGGAACAGAATACACGTTGAGTGGGTATCCCTCACCAGGGAACAACTCAGTAGGTGAGTTCGATGCCCCCAGCTATGTCTGGTTGCCGTCACCAGCGATTTCTGACATGGACGTAAATCGAACAGCGTCACTTGACAGTTGGTTTAACGAGGCAGATGTTGGAGATCTCCTGCTCACGTCCCTGAAGGGTAGGCATTTATATCGTTGTCGGACATCCGCTTCAACAGGTGAGGTGGTATATTGCGAAACCATCTATATCGGTGAACGACTTCGCGATGTGTTGTCCACTCGGAGCGCCTTGATACTCCTAGCGGATAGAGGGCATCTCTATCGGATTATCAGGAATTAAGCGGAGAAGTTGTTCGCATCAAGCAAGAAAAACGAGCCAACCCCGTAAGGGAGTTGGCTCGTTTTTCTTAAAGAGGGAATAGTTTGATAGCTGTTAGCCGGCGACTCCTGCTGCGCGCTCTTTCCTGATCACGTCAGCACGATCACGAAGGTCATCAGCTTCAGCAATTAACGCATCTTGCTCATCTTGATTCCGCGTCGCGTTGGCCTGCATACGGAGCAGGATATTCTTGTAGACCATCGCTTCCATGTAATCATCTTTGAGGTCAAGGGCTTTATCAATAGCCACAAGACCGTCGAGGACGTACTGTGCCTTTTCCTCGTCTGACAGATTGAAATCTCGAAATGCCTTTTCCCAGTAATAGGTCGAGATTGTGTAAAATGCTTCAGGGTTGTTGGGTTCACGATCTGCACGTTCATCTAACGCAATCATCGTTTCCTCAAATTCACCTTGTCGGTTGTAGTACCCCGCAAGCTGCAGGTACACAGCTGTATCTTCCGGCCGCATATCCCGAGCACTGACAAGGGTTTCTTCAGCTAAGTCATACAGGCCAGAGTCTTCGTACAACTTAGCAAGTGCGAAGTAGTTCGTCGTTTCCTGAGGATTTATTTCAATCATCCTGCGTACAATCGGTTCGGCTTGACCAGGGTCGTTAAGTTTATCAACGCCATAGGAAGCCACAAGGTATTCCATAGACAACTGTCTCATCCGTGGGTCGTCGATATGATCAGCTGCTAATTGGTAGTTTTCGACGGCCTTGCCTAGAAGTGCGTCGTTTTCTGGCTCTCCCTTTCTGCTCGGCCGATACATATTATCGTAGCTGTTGCCAAGGTAAAAGTAAGCCAGCACAAGTTCTGGAGCTTGTTCCAGCGCTGCTGGGTCCGCTACCGTTTCTGCGTAGGCTACAGCTGCCCGCTCATATTCTTGAGCCTGATATAAGCCGTTAGCTGTTTTAAAGTTTTTCTTGGCTTGTAACATGGCGTACTGATTACAGCCAGCAAGTGATGCGCCTAGTCCAGCTAAAATCACCAGCTGAACCATCCTTGTCCATCGCGTATCCATGAGTTCCCCCTTCGACTGCTGTCTTCGATTACCCTTAATAATATAAGAAAAATCAGTATAGTTAACCTAAAAACAACCCGTCAAGCATGCTATTTGTGTCTGGCCATAATTGCCCTTGGGACGAGGTCTTTTAGATTATCTGAATATGGTACCAGTAATCCTGACCGGTTTCGAGTGCCCTCTCTTATGATGGCATAATGGCGGACATAATGAGAGTAATTAAGTCGTATCTTATTGCATAGAAAACGTTTTTCATGATCCAATTCGAAGATCTCATCGAAAAAGTTCGGCTTGACAATCCCGAGGCTGACCTTGATCTCCTGCGTCGCGCCTACGAATTTTCTGCTGATGAGCATAAAGGTCAGGTTCGAGATTCTGGTGATCCATATTTAGTGCATCCATTGGAAGTCGCGAATTTCCTCGTCGAGATGCATCTTGATGTTGTTGCGATTGCCGCAGGCCTTTTACATGACGTCGTTGAGGATACCCTCACCACCGTCGAGCGAATTGAAGAACTGTTTGGGACGGAGATTGCACAAGTCGTCGCAGGCGTCACAAAGCTTGGTGCCATTCCGTTTTCTTCTAGCGAAGAGCGACAGGCAGAAAATCTTCGCAAGATGTTGTTGGCCATGGTGGATGACATTCGCGTAATTCTGGTGAAATTGGCCGATCGAATGGACAATATGCGTACCCTTAATCACCTACCTGAGGAGCGTCGTATTCGTATAGCACAAGAAACAAGAGATGTTTATGCTCCGATCGCTAACCGTCTCGGGATGAGTAAAGTCAGGAATGAGTTAGAGGAATTGGCATTCTGTTACCTTGAGCCAAAAGCCTACGAATCGTTGAAGGAAAGAGTCGAAAATCGTCGTCGTGCTGATGAGGGAATAATTGAAGAACTCAAGGGGACGATCGAGACTACGCTCAACGACGCACAGATTCCATTTGCCAAGCTGGAAGGACGCACTAAACGTCTGTACAGCATCCATCAAAAACTTAAACGACAACGAATAGATTTGAGCCAGGTGTACGACTTAGTTGCCTTGCGCTTAATTACGCATAGTGTCAAAGATTGTTATGCGTCACTTGGAATTATTCACCATACTTGGTCACTTGTGCCTGGTCGCATTAAGGATTTTATTGCGATGCCACGGCACAATGGTTATCAGTCATTGCACACTTCAGTGGTCAGTGGACGTGGTTTTGTGTTTGAGGTGCAAATTCGTACCAAAGAAATGCATCGGATCGCTGAGGAAGGCATCGCTGCTCATTGGAAATATAAGGAAGGTCGAGCTGGTGAAAATCCTGATGAGCAATACTTTCTATGGCTTCGCCAGATGATCGAATCGCAACAAGAGATTCGAGACCCTCAAGAGTTCATGCAAAATTTAAAAATAGACCTCTATCCAGAAGAGGTCTATTCGTTTACTCCACGTGGCGAAGTGAAGGCCCTCCCACGTGGTGCCACGGTCCTTGACTTTGCTTACGCGGTCCACACGGATGTCGGACATCAGTGCCTCAGCGCTCGTCTGAACGGTAAGATGGTGCCACTGGGCACAAAATTGCGGAATGGTGACATCGTTGAAATTCTCACCGACCAGAAACGTCAACCAAGGCGTGACTGGTTATCGTTTGTTGTAACTTCACGTGCACGGAACAAGATTCGTCATTTTATCCATGCCGAAGAGAAATCTCGAGCTTCAGAACTTGGACAAACATTGCTTGAACGTGAAGCTCGACGGTTTGACGTCAACTTTAAATCTAGCTTGCAGAATGATGCCATGAAGACAGTTGCGGGTGCTTTCGGCATGCAGAAAATCGATGATGTGTTTACCGCTGTTGGGTATGGCAAGGTGTCGGCCCATCAAGTGTTAAGCAAGCTGATACCTCAGGATCAACTTCGTGAGAAGGAGGTATGGCCGGTAACCTCTATTGTCAAAAGGGTATTCGGGTCTGGTAAAGAGCACATCACAGTTCTCGGGTTTGACGATCACATGGTATTTCGAGCCAGATGCTGCAATCCTATCCGTGGTGAGCAAATTGTTGGCTACATTACCCGCGGAAAGGGTATTTCCGTGCACTCGTCATCATGTCAGAACGTGATGAATCTCTTATACGCTCCAGAACGCCGGATTGATGTAGATTGGGGTGCGACGCCGAAAGATTCCGAACCGCACATTGTTAAAATTGCCGTAAAGGTTAAAGATCGTCAAGGAATCTTGGCCGATGTTAGTTCACGAATTGCCCGGATCGATACGAATATCAGAGATGTAGAAGCCAGTTCCCTTGAGGATCAACAGGCACTTATCAGTGTTACAGTCGAAATTCGTGATCTTCGACACCTAGAGCGTGTTTTTAAGTCTCTTCGAAAGGTGACAGGGGTGCTGGATGTGGAACGAACAATTCCTTAAACGAGCGTTAGCTTCTTAGGAAAGAAGCGCGACCGCGTCGATTTCAACGCGAGCTTTCATGGGCAGTTCTGCGACTTGGACACACGCGCGAGCTGGTGCCGGATTCTCAAAATAGCTACCGTATACTTCGTTCACTGCTGCGAAGTCGTTCATATCAGCAAGAAAGATTGTCGTTTTGACCACGTTGTCAAATGATGATCCAGCTGCAGTGAGAACTGCGCGGAGATTCGACATGACACGGTGAGTTTGTTCAGTTATACCGCCGTCTACTAATTTTCCTGTCGCAGGATCTAAAGGAATCTGACCTGAAAGAAACAGTAATTGCCCTGTTGGACTTGCAATTGCTTGGGAGTATGGTCCGATTGCCTGTGGGGCTTTATCGGTTGTAATTGGCTTTCGCATACTGATGATTATGCGGCTTTAACGATTTTATTCGAACGAATACATCGGGTGCAGACCCGTAGACGTTTTATTCCGCCGTTGATAACGACGCGAACAGGCTGGATGTTCGCGTGGAAGCGTCTAGGGGTGACGTTATGTGCGTGACTGACATTTCGTCCAAATGCCGGACCCTTTCCGCAAATATCACATCGCTTTGCCATCTCGACAACTCCCCACGCGGGCCTATTGTCGATGCCCGCTTTCTTGACTTTTCAACTTTTTAGTATATCACGTGTATTTTTGTGCGAGAGTGTTGAATTCCCACGAGCATGAAGATTTTTTAGGTCATGATCCTGGAATGATTAACCTAGAGGATTCACCGCTTGAATCCTGGCCTGATTCTTGGGCCGCTGGTTTAGATTTTGATGCCAAGTCTTGAACAACCCGTTGGATCAACTCAAGGTAATCCGTGTCAGTGCCGGTCAATGCTTCTTTAGCATGTCTGGCTGCCTGTTCGGTGCGGCGAAGTGCTATAACAATGTCTTTGTCGATGGGCACTTTAGCATCATCACGCTGCTTGTCGAGTGCCACTTTGAGTTCACTTTCCAGGCGCTGAGCGGGCAGTGATGTGGCTTTGTGATGGTAGATAATACCTCTTCTTTCGGTTTCTAGGGTCTTCGCAAGGGCGGCGACTGCATCCGCCACGTCCACATCATACAAGGGAGGGAGTGCCGTTGGGCGATATTGGTCAATTAGACTCTGTACAAAAAAGAACAGTTGATGTTGTCGAGGGCTTAGATCATGAATTAGTGGAATTAGAAGGCGTGCTTCACGGCGTTGTCTTCGCTGAATGATGGCTGGTGGGTGAGTTCGAGCTGAGGCAAGGTACCCACAGTCAGGCGGGCAGTTAATTATTGTCAGACGCTTGGTGCCGCAACAGTGAGAACAGATGGCTTTACCGAGCGCCGGACAAGCTCGACGACCCCTACGGTGCTCGCAGGATGGACAGGTGTTCGCTGGCATTGTAATGACGTTAGCGTGGCACACTCAACTTCATTGGGTCAACTGTCTCAGCGGCTCAGCTGAGAGTAGTAGATAGAGACTGGGCTTACCGATAATTCACCGAAACGAAAGTTTCCTGAAACATCTGAGCATTAATGTGAACCAGGAAGTCTCGAGTCTCTTACATTCTTTCTCTTAACTACCCAGTCTGGCGTTTTTTAGGGAAGATTTGTAAAGAATTGGACTGTTTTCGTTAAAGGTGTGCTGTTTTTTGCCGATGAATCTTATATGAGAAACCAGAATGGCGTTTCTGTCGTCTATAACCTTAGACGGATTAGATAGTCTGAAAGCTGGACGGGATGTGTGTTTATCGGGTAAAGTCATGTGTTTTGTTTAGTTGTTTAGTTAAGGAGACGTCAGATGGTTTAGCACCTCGCCAAGCAAGGTGAATATCCCTTGGCTGCTGGTGCGAATTGGCGCTTGGGACTTAAGGTCTGACGTTTCTTGGGTGAAGCTGAGTAGTTTGTGGTTGCATGAAGGAGTGTAATTTTGATGGTTGGAACGAAAATAAGTGGAAATCGGTATGAGGAATTGAGGCGGATCCTGCAAGAGAGGCGCCGCGAGGTTATGAGCGAAGTCATTGACAGAATGCGTGACGTTCGCGCTGAAGGTCATGGTGCTGTCATGCAAGGCGTTCTCGATGACGTCGAAACTTCAGAAGCTGATATTCAGGGTGAAATTGAGTTCGCCCTAATTCAAATGAAAGCTGAAACGCTCGCGCAAATTGACGAGTCGCTAGCCCGACTAGAACAGGAAGCCTATGGATACTGTTTTGAGTGTGCCGGTGAAATTACCGAGCAGAGGTTACGGGCGCTTCCATTTGCGGTTCGATGTAAAGACTGCGAAGAGTTACACGAGATGGCCGAGCGGCGTGACCACGATATAACCCAACGTCACGGTGAATTCTCGTTGACAACCTTTATGACTTCGTCGAATTGATGTGTTGCGCTGGTGAGTTCTAGGGATTGGTGCCAGCGTGGGTCGGGTTGAGGTGTCCTCAGGCCCGAAGGGCTATGGAGAGTCGCAGATGAGCGATCAACCCGAACGCAAGACCGTTAATAAAGTATTCGGTAGCAAACAGGAATCAGAGATTCCGTCAGAAGTTTCTGTGCTACCGCTTCGCGATACTGTCCTCTTCCCCAATTCATTTATTCCACTTGCGGTTGCACGTGAAAGCTCCGTTCGACTCGTCGAGGATGCCGTGAATGACGGTTCACTGATTGGTGTGTTCACACAGCGTGATGCCTCAACCGAAGAGCCTAGCCAAGACGATCTGTATCAAGTTGGTACGGCTACCCATATTCACAAGATGTTTAAGTTGCCTGATGGCAGCTTGCGTCTAATTGTTCAGGGTCTCTCACGATTACGTCTGGTTAGTCTGACGACCGCGCATCCTTACCTTAAGGCGAATGTAGAGTCTGCAGCGGAGTTGGTAACCGAGCGCGATCATCTAGAACTTGATGCGTTGCAACGCAACATTAAGACCAACTTTCAACAGGTCGTGTCGTTGTCTCCTCTGTTACCCGATGATTTACAAACACTCTCCACCAATGTTGATGAGCCTGGAAAGCTGACCGATTTTATAGCCTCGAGCTTGACAACGCTTAGCACTGCGGTCAAGCAAGAAGTGTTAGAGACTCTTGATGTACATGCACGCATCGATGTGTTGAATAGGATCTTGATTAAAGAACTCGAAGTTCTGGAATTGGGTTCAAAAATCCAATCACAGGTGCAATCTGAGGTTGGGAAGAACCAGCGCGAGTATTTTCTTCGTGAACAAATGAAAGCCATCCAAAAAGAATTAGGAGAAGGTGACGATCAGGCAAAGGAAATAGAAGAGATTCGTGCCAAGATTGACGCTGTTGGAATGCCAGACTCTGTTCACAAGGAAGCGATCCGTGAACTTGATCGCTTATCGAAAATGCCAGTTGCTGCAGCCGAATATACGGTCTCACGTACCTATTTGGATTGGCTTGTTGCACTTCCTTGGGATAAACGTACAGAAGAGATCATTGATCTTAAGCGTACGAAATCTGTGCTCGATAATGACCATTCAGACCTTGAAAAAGCGAAAGATCGAATTCTTGAATATCTTGCAGTTCGTAAACTCAATAAAGACGTCAAGGGTCCAATTTTGTGTTTTGTTGGGCCGCCTGGTGTAGGGAAGACTTCGCTGGCGAAATCTATCGCCGCATCTCTCGATCGAAAATTTGTCCGAGTATCCCTTGGGGGCATGCGTGATGAGGCAGAGATTCGAGGCCATCGGAGAACTTACATTGGTGCACTGCCTGGTCAGATTATGCAGGGACTAAGAAGAGTAGAATCCAAGAATCCTGTGTTTATCCTTGACGAGATCGACAAACTGGGAACCGATTTCAGAGGCGATCCCGCTTCGGCGCTGCTCGAAGTGTTAGACCCAGAGCAGAATAATACTTTTCGCGATCATTATTTGGACGTGCCGTTTGATCTGTCTGAAGTGCTATTTCTTACGACGGCTAACGTGCTGGATCCAGTGGCACCAGCGTTGCGTGATCGGATGGAAGTACTTGAATTACCTGGCTACACCGAAGAAGAAAAGCTCACGATCGCGCAGGAACATCTTGTCGATAAACAGGTCATCAATCATGGTTTGACGTCTGAGAAAATCACGTTCGAGGAAGCTGCTTTACGCGAAGTAATCCGTGGGTATACCCGTGAAGCTGGCGTACGGAACCTTGAGCGGGAAATAGCAGCATTATGTCGTAAAGTCGCACGGCGGTGGGCAGAAGGTAACGAGGCGCCCGTTTCAATCACACCGAAAGTCGTAGTCGAGATGCTGGGCGCACCACGATTTCATGATGAGGAAGTGTCGAATCGCACTAAGGATCCCGGTGTGGCTGTTGGTTTGGCATGGACACCAGCTGGTGGTGAGGTGCTGTTTGTAGAGGCAACGCTGATGTCTGGTAAGGGAGACTTGACGTTGACCGGTCAGTTGGGAGACGTGATGAGAGAATCTGCAAAAACCGCGTTGTCATGGTTTCGCGCCAATGCCGATCCTTACGGTGTTGATTCGAATTTTTATGAGAACAGTTCACTTCATGTGCACGTACCCTCTGGGGCTGTTCCGAAAGACGGTCCTTCTGCTGGTGTGACTATGGCGACGGCTATTGCCTCAAGGTTGACAAATCGGTCAGTACAGGCCGACTTGGCAATGACAGGGGAGATCACGCTATCCGGAAACGTTCTTCCTGTTGGTGGTATTAAAGAAAAAGTGCTGGCTGCTAGGCGACTTGGTATTACGCGCGTGATCGTGCCCCAGTTGAATGAGAAGAATATTAAGGAAGACTTGACAGAAGAACTACGGAACGAAATGACGATTCACTATGTCTCTACCATGGAGGAAATTTTAGAGATGGCTCTTATGCCAGAAACGTCGACTGTGTCTGCCACTTCCGCAAAAAACATGAAAAACTGAAGAAATTGTCGTAGCTGTTACAAACGCTGATTATGGTGGTGAGGTGGGTTGTTTCAGCGTTGTGAGCACAAAATTCACATCCTCTGGCAGTGGGGTGCGAAATTCCATGCGTGTCCCATCACGAGGATGAGTGAAAGCTAGACTTTCTGCGTGAAGAAACGGGCGATCAAGTTGTCCAATTACGCGTAGATGGTGAGGCAGATGGCGCCGTTTACCTCCGTAGAGTGAGTCAGCAACGACAGGATGTCCAATGGCATTCATATGAACTCGAATCTGATGGGTACGCCCAGTCGTGATAGCGACACGGACTAGCGTGACACCTTTGAATGGTTCCGCCGAGATGATTTTGGTGATCGCGGTTCGTACCCGGCGTCCCCGAATCGACATCCGTTTGCGATGCACGCTGTCTCGGCCGATTGGCAACTCGATCCGTTTGCCCGCCTGCACTTGACCCCACACAAGCGCTAGGTACTCTTTATTGATCTCACGGTCACGAAATTGACGGCTCAATTCTCGATGCGCCTGGTCGTGCTTGGCGACAACCATAACGCCGGACGTACCTCGGTCTAAACGGTGTACGATGCCAGGTCGTTCTTCGCCACCTACACCACTTAAATCCGTAACATGATGGAGTAAGGCATTAACCAAGGTTCCGTCTGTGTGCCCAGCTGATGGATGAACAACCATGCCGGCTGGTTTATCAACGACGACGATGTCAGGATCTTCGTGGATAATCGTAATCGGCAGGGCTTCTGCTTTCGGGATTGCTTTAACTGTGGGAGGCACCGTGAGCAGCACGGTTGCCCCTTGCTGCACTGCAGAACTTGATTTCACCACCTTACCATTTATCTGTGCTCGTCCCTGTCTGATCAGTCGCTGGATTTGAGTACGAGAAAATCTTGGTAGTAATGCAGCGAGCACAAGGTCAACTCTGTCATTGGCGTAATTATCAGGTACTGGTAACTCAAGAACGTATTGGCTAGTCGACATTTCATCCAATAGATCGTTTCTCACAGGATAGATGGAATCTTCACCTACCGAAACGTAAGTTTTACGCTGTTTGGGTACGACGTCCTCTTCTGGAAGGGATGTCTGGACTATTTGTTCTGAATAGATAGATTAGCATCAGGCTACCAAGTGGAACGAGCAACGTCGCAATAAATTGCGACGTCGACAGAAGATCGAACACCATGCCTCTTGGATCTCCACGGTAAAACTCAATTGCAAATCTTGAGAGACCATACAAAACGATGTACAACCAGAATGTGCGCCCGGCAAATCTTGGTCCTTTTCGTTCAGTGCCGATTAGGATGAGTAAGATAGTAAGCTCCGCAAACGATTCATAGAGTTGTGTCGGGTGCAGAAGGGTGTTCAGGGGAGTCCCGACATTGGCTGCCGCTAACGTATTTGTAAAGGTGATGCCCCAAGGCAGATCGGTGGGGCTACCGTAACAGCAACCGGCCATTAAACACCCCAGGCGTCCCACTGCATGGCCAAGTGCAATTCCAGGCGCGAATGCGTCACACACGTTCCAAGTGTTCATCCGGTGTTTTTTGAGGAACCAGAAAGCAACGATCACCGATACAAGTAAACCCCCGTAAAAAACTCCACCTGATCTAATCAATGATAAGAATTGAGCTGAACTACTTGTGTAGTAGTCAAAATCTACAATCAACAGCATCGCCTTCGCGCCGACGAGGGCACTAATAATAATGTAGATGCCAAGGTCCATCATTTTATTGGCATCTAAGCCTCGACTTTGAGATCGAACTAGTGCGAGTTTTAGGCCGACAAGATAAGCGGCGGCCAGAAGGACACCATAGGAATAAATTGTGATCGGACCCAACTCAAGCAATCTTGGATACATGTCACTCCGATTCTACTGTGTCTAATAGCAGTAATACCGCACCAATGGTAATTGTAGCGTCTGCAATGTTGAACGCCCAGAAATGATATGTTCCCCAAAAGACATCAATAAAGTCTGTTACATATCCAGTGCTGGCTCGGTCAATGAGATTACCGATTGCCCCTCCAACGATGAGCGCAAATCCTATCCGTGCAAAAGTCCCTTGCGGCTTTGTGTTGTAGGCGTACAAGGTCAGCACCACAAGTGCTAAGAGCGCGACACCGATCATTATTGATGTTTTGAACGGAAAATCGACTGCATTCAGAATACCGAACGCCGCACCGGTATTACGAACGTGAGTGATGTTCAAGAATCCTGGAATCAAATTGACACTGTTATGGAGAGGTATCAGTTGATGCACGAAGAGTTTTGTTGCGTAATCAAGCAGTATCGTGCTCGCGACTATAATGAACGAAATAAGTTTGAAATGCTGAAACAATTGGCTAAATACTGACCAGCGAGCAGGCTTGAGAATGTTGCTTACCATTGGTTTAGGGGCACGTTACTGGTTTTTTAACATTTCCACACATCGAGCACATAAGCCTTCTACTTCGGGTGTGACTGCGACGTTTGACACGTAGCGCCAACAACGTTCACAGCGTGTTCCTTCGGCTCGTTCGACCTGCAATTGGAACGCTTCACCAAAAATTTGGCCAGCTGGAACGTCATCATTGTTTTTAGTGACTTCAAGATTAGCGTCAGATTCAAGTCGAACTTGTGCAATGAATAATGTATCGAGCACTTCACGATATTGTTCTAGCAGTGCCAATGTCTCTCCACCTGCGGTCACATGGACCAAAGCTTCCAACGACGTACCAACAACTTTTTGTTTTCGAAGCTTTTCGATTTCGACGTTGGCAACTTCTCGCATCTTGATTAGACGATGCCAACGGTCGATGAGTTGCTGGTCATGCCATTGTCCAAAGTTTTCTTGGAAATCAGCCAGATGCACGGAACTGCTTCGCTGGCCTGGCAGGACACACCAGTAATCGTCAGCAGTGACTGGCAGAATTGGTGCAATGAGGCGAGCGATTCCGTCGGCGATGTGATAGATGGCAGTCTGCGTCGAGCGGCGCGCCGGATGGTTATTACTGTATGTATAAAGTAAGTCCTTCGAGATATCGATATAAAAGGCACTGACATCAACTGTGAGAAAGGTATTAAGTGTGTGAAAAATTGTCTGATAATCGTATCGAGAATAGGCTTCAGTAATCTTGCCGGCCGTATCAGCGTACCTAGCTAACGCGTACCGATCAATTTCCTGCAATTGCTTTGTCGCAACGAGGTCCGTCTCGGGGTCGAAGTCTGAGAGATTACCTGCCAAAATACGTAGCGTGTTGCGGATCTTACGGTAGGCTTCGACGATTCTCGCAAGGATTTCTTCACCAATGCGCATGTCTTCACGGTAGTCAACAGCTGCCACCCACAGCCGAAGAATTTCAGCTCCGCTCTGTTCGATCACGACTTGTGGTGCAATGTTGTTTCCAAGGGACTTGGACATCTTTCTTCCATCCTCAGCAACAACAAATCCATGCGTAATGACTTGTTCGTACGGGGCCGCGTCTCTGGTTCCAAGTCCGACGAGCAGTGAGCTATGAAACCATCCACGGTACTGATCACTACCTTCCAGGTATGCAGTAGCCGGCCATCCAAGGTCGCGTTGTTCAAGTACGGCTTCGTGACTTGACCCTGAGTCAAACCAGACGTCGAGAATGTCACATTCACGTTTAAATTCTTGCCCTCCACAACCCGTGCATTTCAGATTCGCTGGCAAGAATTCCTTAAGGTCTCGTTCGTACCAGGCGTCTGCACCGTACCGCTCGAAGACATTTGCTGCGGATTCAATGAGTTCGGTTGTCAGAGTAGCCTCATTGCAAGCAGTGCAATATAACGCTGGGATGGGTACGCCCCAGGACCGCTGGCGTGAAATGCACCAATCAGGTCTTGCGGCCAGCATGTTGTGAATTCGTTCTTGGCCCCAGTTCGGGAACCATTGCACTTTAGAGACAGCCTTAAGTGCACGGGCACGCAGTTCCCGTGTTTCCATCGAAATGAACCATTGCGGGGTCGCCAAAAAAATTACGGGCGTATGACATCGCCAACAATGAGGATACGAGTGCTCAAAGGTATCCCGATGCCAAAGGCGGCCATTTGCAGCTAAAGCTTCTTCAATGTTTCCATTTGCCTCGAAGACTTGCAGACCGGCAAATAACTCGACCTCGTCAGTGAAATGTCCAGCGGGGTCAACCGGCGCATAGGTTGGGAGTTTGTATCGTACACCAGTGTTGAAGTCGTCTGCACCGTGCCCTGGAGCAGTATGTACAACCCCAGTACCCTGCTCAAGGGTCACGTAGTCGGCAAGGACTCCGACTGATTCGCGATCGTAGAGAGGGTGCTGAAATTTAAGACCTTCAAGATGACGACCTTTAATGGTCCCAAGACGTTTCGTTAGCGATCGACCAATCTCATTGCTGATTCTCTCTGCAAGGCTGTCGGCTACAAGGATCGCGGTACCGTCCATGTCGTAAATCCCGTAGTCGAAATTGGGGTGAAAGGCTAGCGCAAGATTTGAGGGAATGGTCCATGGCGTTGTCGTCCAAATAAGTGCCGACATGGTTTGACCTGCGAGAACTGGTAGGCGAGTTGTTAGGGTGGCGGAGCTTTCTTCCGTAAGTGGAAACTCCACATAGATCGATGGAGAGGCGTGTTGGCTGTACTCGACTTCCGCATCTGCCAGAGCGGTTCGACAGTGAGTACACCAATGTACTGGTTTCTTGCCTCGGTAAACCATATCCTTTTCGACAAAACGACCGAGAGAGCGCACGATGGCAGCTTGGTATGGGTATGCCATCGTCAAATATGGTTCTGACCACGTACCTAGGACACCAAGTCGTTTAAATTCTTCCCGCTGCAGATTCACGTAGTTCTCGGCATACTTACGGCAAGCTCTACGAATATCGGCCACACTCATACTGCGCTTCTTTGACCCCAGCTCACGATCTACGTTGAGCTCAATTGGTAGACCATGACAGTCCCAGCCTGGAACGTAGGGACTATCGAATCCAGCCATCGTTTTCGATTTGACGATAAAGTCCTTTAAAATTTTGTTTAAAGCCGTTCCAATGTGGATGTGTCCATTTGCATATGGTGGGCCATCGTGAAGGACAAATCTTGGCGCGCCGGCTCGGCGAGCTCTAATCTGCTCGTAGAGTTTCATCGAATCCCAGCGTGCAATTGCGGCCGGTTCAGCAGTCTCTAAGCTGGCTTTCATCGAAAAGGCAGTCTTAGGGAGGTTAAGTGTCGATTTCCAATTCGGCATTTAGTGTTTCGTCGAGAATAGAGATGGACGCCCAGACAGTTGACCGAGGAACTTCCGTATACTTATTCATTGTAGTGCAAGTTACGCGTCTCATTACGTAGTTGACCAATGCTCGACTTGTATAATGCTCCTGTGACTAGAAGTATTGACAGCAACAGATTTCTAAGAGGCAACTACGGTCTCAGCTAGAACTCCGTGAGGGTGGAACCGATGGAATATCAAGATCTAACATCACTAGAAGAATTTCGATCGGTGGTGGAATTGGAAAAGCAGGTTTGGGAATACACGGACGCAGAAGATGTTGTGCCTGTTCCCATTCTAGCGGTGAACGTTAAACGTGGGGGCATACTGGTTGGGGCGTTTGATGAAAGTCACGAAATGGTGGGATTCGTTTATTCGCTGCCCGGGGTCCGACGCGGTCAGTTAACACAGTGGTCCCACATGCTTGGAGTCATTGAACATCAGCGCAGTGCAGGAATTGGAAAACAGTTGAAGTTCGAACAGCGAATGCGCGCATTACAAATGGAGGTTGGTCTAATCGAGTGGACATTCGATCCCTTGCAAGCGATGAACGCCCATCTGAATTTTTGCAAACTGGGTGTTATTGTTTCGGAATACGAAGAGAATATTTATGGGGAATCCAGTAGTCCTTTGCATTCTGGCACGCCAACAGATCGCCTGGTCGCTGAATGGTGGATCAGGACCGAGCGGGTGGAACAGTTAGTTGCTGGCAGCGAGCCACCTGCAAATTACAAAGCAGCTATAGTGCCTAGTGAATTCCTCAATGAAACGGAAGTTGTCGACGGATGGTTAGCCTGTAAGAATGTGAATCTCCAGTCTGGTTCGACTGAACTCCATTTGGAGATTCCAAGAGACTTCAGCAAAATGCAGGTTCAAGTGCCTGAACTAGCGAAACATTGGAGGATGACCGTTCGAGAACTGTTCAAGACCTACTTTAGTCAGGGCTATTTGGCGGTTGACTTCGTGCTCGATCGAGTTGCAGGTCGAGGTTGGTATGTACTACGACGATCTGAAAAACGGTAAGGCCGAGCTTCTCAGCTAGCCTGGAGGCCAAGTGAGCGAACGTCCACCAAGTAAGTGTAAGTGGATGTGAAACACCGTCTGACCTGCGCCCTGATTACAATTGAATACCGTGCGATAACCGGCGCTAGAGATTCCGCGGTCTCTAGCAACCATGGCTGCCCGCCTGGTCATTTCGCCAACGAGCCCGTCATCGTCCTTGCGAAGATCGTTTAATGTTGCAATATGTTGGCGTGGAACGATAAGCACATGCGTTGGCGCTTGTGGATTAATGTCATCGAATACCACAAGTCGACTGTCTTGGTAGACGAAAGTCGCAGGTAATTCACCAGCAATAATTCGACAGAACAGGCATTCAGGTGTAGTTGTGTTTGGCATAAAGATTATCGTCGACGGAGAACAGCAACCCGTGGGAGCTTTTGGAGATCATGGACAACGTTGACCAGTTCAAGATTCTTATGCTCCTCTGTGAGTGCTTTAACTCCGTTCAGCTGACCAAATCCAAACTCAAAAAACAGCCAACCTTGTCGTGCCAACTTGAGTTCACTTTGGGCAAGGAGTGCTCGAAATCCTTCCAGGCCGTCCATGCCGCCGTTTAGTGCTACCTCGGGCTCATAATTTCGAATTTCCGACTGAAGGCCTGTAAGATGATTCGTCGGAATATATGGCGGATTGGAGACAACGACCTCAATTGATTCTTCCACGCCAGCTAGGAAACTGGTATGACGGCACTCAATGCGATCCAATAGGTCGTTCTTGGCGACGTTCCTGTTTGCGATCTCAATAGCAGCACTCGACACATCGGTGGCTAGAATCTGAGCATTTGGGAACTCAGTTGCCAGTGAAACAGCTAGACATCCACTTCCTGTCCCGACATCTACAATTCGAAACGAAGCTGTGTGATCCGGGATCGTATCGAGGACAGTCCTTACAATGATTTCGGTCTCTGGCCGAGGAATGAGAACTGCTTCGGAAACGTCGAACTGAAGACTCCAGAATTCCCTAGTACCAGTTATAAAAGCAAGCGGCTCACGACGTTCACGACGAGCTATCAGGTTTTCAAAGCAAGAATCAAATGAGAGATGCGGCACGTTGTGACGGTGGGAGAAATAATACGCCCGATTCCATCCGAGTGCGTGTCGGGCAAGGACTTCGGCGTCAAGTCCGGCGTTGCATGTTTCAATACCAGCGTGTTCCAAGCGTGAGCGTGCAGCTACGACATGTTCATGAATTGTCATTAGTCTGTAGTCAAGATTGCCGCATCTTTAAGTTTTTCTGCATGGTAATACGTAGTTGTGGCATTGATGATTTCAGCGAGGTCTCCGTTTAAAATGTTAATAAGTTGATGCGTCGTAAAATTGATGCGATGGTCAGTAATCCGATTTTGAGGAAAATTATATGTTCGGATTTTTTCTGATCGTTCTCCAGTCCCTACTTGACTGCGGCGATCCTTGGCGATAGCCGCCTGCTGTTGCTGAAGCTCGAGTTCATAGAGTCTGGCGCGCAGCACTTTCATTGCCTTAGCTTTATTCTTAATCTGGGATTTTTCATCTTGTTGGGATACCACCATTCCAGTGGGGAGATGTGTGATCCGTACCGCCGAGTAGGTGGTATTGACACTTTGGCCACCTGGACCACTTGAACAAAATGTGTCGATACGTAAATCTTTGGCGTCAATCTGAATATCCACTTCTTCTGCTTCGGGAAGCACTGCGACTGTTGCGGTGGATGTGTGAATGCGACCACTTGCTTCGGTTGCTGGGACCCTTTGTACCCGATGCACGCCACTCTCATACTTTAATTGACTGTACACGCGACGGCCTTCAATAAGTATAATCACTTCCTTCAGCCCGCCAACACCCGTGTCATTAGCCGAGAGAACATCCAGGCGCCACCCTTGACCTTCCGCATATTTTGCGTACATCCGGTAGAGATCCGAAGCAAACAGTCCCGCTTCATCACCGCCAGTTCCAGCTCGAATCTCCAAAACCACGTTTTTCTCATCGTTCGGATCC
>Ga0310124_10000054_pt1 | contig 70267 bp, 64 predicted proteins | sample CB11b_AW_Bot5_MG_FD_203507 | JGI IMG/M metagenome (GOLD analysis project Ga0310124, IMG submission 203507) | Marine microbial communities from Western Arctic Ocean, Canada - CB11b_AW_Bot5 | ecosystem: Environmental > Aquatic > Marine > Oceanic | place: Canada: Western Arctic Ocean | collected... | reverse complement strand
ATATAACTAAAGTAGATATTATTTAGAGACTTAAAAAATATTATCAGATATTTTCCAAATTCAGTTAGTGCGTAGGAATACGAACTAACGACCAAATTTGCTTGGTGACAATAGCGTTTTGGACCCACCTGACTCCATGCCGAACTCAGTAGTGAAACGAAACAGCGCCGATGATAGTGTAGCATTTGCTATGTGAAAGTAGGACATTACCAGGCTTCAAATAAGCGAAACCCGTTACAGAGATGTAACGGGTTTTTTGCTGTGTGGGGTTTAGTAAATAGCCAAGAGGCCATGCCGAACTCAATAGCGAAACAAAACAGCTCGAAGGCGAGCCCCGGCCAACGATAGTGAAGCATTTGCTATGTGAAAGTAGGACATTACCAGGCTTCAAATAAGCGAAACCCGTTACAGAAATGTGACGGGTTTTTTGCTGTGTGGGGTTTAGTAAATAGCCAAGAGGCCATGCCGAACTCAATAGCGAAACAAAACAGCTCGAAGGCGAGCCCCGACCAATGATAGTATCCCATTTGCTATGTGACTCTTCACCGCTGTGGGCACCACGACATACCAGGCTTCAAATACAAGAAAGCCCGATTCGAAAGAGTCGGGCTTTTTTACGTCTATAGAAAAGTAAAGTTAAGCATTTCTTTCTCTAAAGCGCAGCGTCTCTTAAGCGAAGCGCCTCTTTGTGAACAGTGTTTTGGCTATCCAATGCATTGAGCGATGGTAGTGCAACATTTCACTGTGGCTCTCCACCGCTGTGGGCTCCACAACATTCTACTGCGTAGCGCACCGACTTCAAATACAAGAAACCCGTTACAGCAATGTGGTGGTTTTTTTGTTGTTTGGGATAAAGTAAACACCAAGCTACGATCCACTCCTCAAAGATTTTAATCAGCGTAAAAATTAAGTTAGTTATACCCAGTGCTTAGATCATAAGCTTTTACATTTAGCTGTTGTATTTTTTATACGTATTATTCTTTACATCTCTTCTCATTTTGTTGCAATTTCATTCTTGGCTTACTAAGTGAGCTGTGTAAGACTACTGATGTTAATTTAGTAAATCAGGTGACATGAATGTCGAATAGTAAAGTTTGGAAACTTATAGGCCTGTTTTGTTTGTTTACGGTGCTTGTAGGATGTCAATCTAAAGAAGAGCAACTGCAACAAACAATCCAAGAGTCTATAAAAAAGGCGGATACTGAGCTATCACAGTTAGGTAGTGCGCTAGATAATGACAGTATACGCAATGCTGTATTACTCAAAGAGTATGGTGCGCTTCTAAAAAAACAACAGCCAGAACTTGCAAATGTTGTTGATGTAATTACCTTAGATGCCTCACGCCAAGGTGCACTTTATAGTGGCTTATCACAGCGACTGAAAGAGATTAAAAGCACCTACTTAATTCCTCCATATGAAGATACTTTACACAGTATCGATCTTTTACGCGAAGCAGCAAAGCCAACTTTGTTTTCTGATGCGTTAACCGATCCTGTAAATATGCTAGCCGACATGTCGAATGGGTCATTGGCACGTGTTGGTGCTATTAGCCAGCAAGCTGAAGGCGAAGGGGTAGGCAACCAAATGGTCGGCAACCCTAATTATGGAAACTGGCAGACTAATAGCAGTGGCATCAGCTTTTGGCAGTGGTACGGTATGTACCGGATTTTGGGTGACGTATTTGACAGGGTTGAATATGGAAGCTGGAGTAAACGCCGTAAGTATAGTTACTACAATGACTACGGCCGTTACCGCTACTCAAGCCCTAAACAAATTAAAACACAAAGCGCATTAGAAACACGCACACGTCAAACATACCAACGTCAAGGCAAGCAATTCACAAGCCCTTATGCGAGTAAAAAGACGGGGGCTTCAGGTTTGAGTCGCAGTAGTTATACACCGCCTAAGAGCCGTAGCAGTTACTCGCGATCAAGTAGCTATAGTAATAGCTCCGGTTCGGTTCGTGACAGTGGTAGCAGAACCTCTCGTGGCGTGAGCCGTGGTAAGTAAAGAATAAAGTTGGAGTTATAATAATATGTACGAATTTAATGGAATAACTATGTGGTCGCTGCAAGCATTGGCAATCGATTTCGCTGTAATAGTGTTGTTATTTGTGAGCCTTAAATACATTAAAGGCTGGGTTTCGAACTTGCATGCCAATGATGAAATAACCGAGCGCGATAACTTTGCTTTTGGTATTAGTTTTGCTGCTGGTTTAGTTGCGCTTGCAATTGTATTAACGGGTGTTAGTAGCGGGGCGTTTGCTGCAACACTTCAGCAAGAAGCGTTACAAATGATTGGTTATGGCGCGCTTGCTATCGTATTAATTAAATTAGGTCACTTCTTTCAAGATAAAGTAGCGCTGCGTAAAGTAAGTCTGCACGATGAAATAGTCAAAGGTAATGTTACTGCGTCAATTATTGATTTTGGCCACGTAGTCAGTGTTGCAGTGGTTATACGCTCTGCATTGCTGTGGGTTGCTACAGAAGGATGGCATGGTTTACCTGTTGTTATTGCAGCCTTTGTTATTGGCAGTATTGTATTATTGTTTGTAAGCCAATACAGAGTTATGTTATTCAAGCGAACCAATAAAAATGGCGATTGTCTTCAACAAGCTATCATTGATGATAACTTAGCCGTTGGCATTCGTTACGCAGGCTATTTAGTGGGAAGTGCATTAGCTATCACAGCGGCAACAGGTATTGCCCCTTACGCTGCTGATAATATTAATGCTAGCTTATTGTATTGGGCTGTTAGTGCAATTGTGAGCTTGGTTGCGTTTATTATTTTGCATTTGGTGACTATTAAAATAATTTTATCGGGTTGTGATATTTCTGATGAAGTTAATCGTCAAAAAAATGTGGGTGTAGCAGCTATTTCTGCAGCTGTGTCGTTTGCTGTAGGCATCACAATGGCAACTTTATTAGGCGCATAATCAGTGTCAACTACAACCCAAAGCCCAAGTAAGTCACGCTTACTTGGGCATGATATATTACTTATTACTGTAATGGCCGTGCTCGCTGGGTGCGGCCTTATTTATGAATACCTACTCTCTCATTACGCTGGTCGAGTATTAGGCTCTGTAGAAAGTGCTATTTACGCAATGATTGGTACCATGATAGTTGCCATGGGGTTAGGGGCATTTTTAGCGCGTTGGTTTAAAGATGCCTTTACCGCATTTGCTTGGTTAGAAAGCATAATTGCTTTGATTGGTATGGGCTGTATTTTAGCGATAGCCAGTGTCATTGCGGTTAGTTATTCACTTCCTCATCTATTTTCAAGTATTTTTAATCTGCCCCCTGATGTTGTGCTCAATGGTTACGTATTTCAAAAGCTGCAAGAATGGTCGCGCTTTTTGCCTTATGTATTTGGCTTAATTTTAGGATTATTTATTGGCATGGAAATACCGCTTATAGCGCGTATTCGTCAGCATGTGTATGGCCGATTCTTAGAAAATAACGCGGGTACAATTTATGGTGCAGACTACATTGGTGCAGGTATTGGCGCAGCAATTTGGGTGAGCATAATGCTTGCTATGCCGATAATGCAAGCCGCCGCATGGACTGCTTTGTTTAATATTATTGCAGGTCTTGCCTTTTTATGGCGTTACCATGCCCATGTACGTTTTGCTAAAGCCTTATTGGTTTGCCATATTCTACTACTGGTGTTGTTTGGCTTTATTTTAGTACTTGGTAGTAGCTGGATGAACAGCCTAAGCAATGTGTTGTACAAAGATAAGGTTATTTATTCTCAAGCGACTAAATATCAACATGTTGTTTTAACCGAGAGGCTAAGCAAAAACCAAGCGCAACCCATTACCGACCTGTACTTAAATGGTCGCTTACAGTTCTCTAGTGTTGATGAGCAAATATACCATTCAATGCTCGTCTATCCGGCTATGCTTGCCTCTAACCGTCACGATAAGGTGTTGATTATTGGCGGGGGGGACGGTTTAGCACTCAGGGATGTTTTAAAGTGGCCAGTAAACGAAGTCACTCTAATTGATTTAGATGGACAACTACTTGATTTATTTGGTCATGAAGACGATAAGTTTCACTCACCAGCGGCTATTACGCAGCGGCTGGTAAACCTTAATAACGACTCAATGAAAGACCCCAGCGCACAAGTTATTGTAGGTGATGCCTTTTTAGAAGTGGAAAAGTTACTCGATCAAAATAAACAGTTTGATACTGTTATTATTGATTTACCTGATCCAAATCACCCAGACTTGAATAAGCTTTACAGCGATTATTTTTATAATCACGTACGTCAGTTGTTGGCTCCTGATGGGGCTATGGCCGTGCAATCAACGTCGCCGTATCATGCAAAAAAGGCGTTCTTGAGTATAGCCAAAACGGTAAAGGCGGCTGGGTTTGATTACGTGGAGCAATATCAACAAAATATTCCATCGTTTGGCCAGTGGGGATGGACAATCGCTACAAAAATGGGCCAACCAGCAAGTGCAAGAATAAATAATATAGACATTATGCCGGTATCGTCACGATGGATAAGTAAAAAATATTTACTTGCAAGTTTTGCATTTCCTAATCAGTATTTTGAACAAATAAAAGACATTGAAGTCAATAGGTTAGGGTCTGGTCAGCTTTATGATTATTACCGATCAGCATGGCAAATAGAAAGTGAACTGTATAAAAACTAACAAAACATGGTTGACATAATATGTCTGCCGTGCGAATCTTAACTCAGACATAATATGTCAAACAACACAAAGGCAGAGACATGGAATTAAACGAACTTTCAATAAAATTAGCTTCTTTTGAAACTGAAGGTGCTAACTTTGAGTCTTTCTTGATTGCCAATCCAGGTGAGCAAGATGTTTTACAAGTCATTGTTGATGGAAATGATGAACTTCCAATTTTTGTTACGCAAACTCAAGAGCAGTTGTTATGTATTAGCTACTTGTTTGGCGAAGACGAAGTAAAGAGTGAATTACGCAACGAGTTAAACGAAACATTACTACGTTTAAACGTGCCAATTCCACTAAGTGCATTTGCTAAAATCGATAATAAATACGCGATTTTTGGTGCACTGTCGGTAAATTCATCATTAGATGACGTTACCCACGAACTAGTGACATTAGCTGATAACGCTATTGACGCACTAGAAGCCGTGACCTTGTATTTAAACGATTAGTAACTAGTTAGTGGAGTTAAGATTATGAGTATATTAAAAAAATTATTTACAGCTGTACGTGGCGGTGCACGTGAAGCAGGCGAAGCAATTGTAGATGCAAATGGTATCCGTATTTTTGAACAAGAAATTGCGGATGCACAAAATGCACTTCACCGTGCTAAAAAGAGCCTGACAGAAGTAATGGCTAAAGAAATGCAGACTAAGCGTAAAATTAGCGCAGTAGATGCATCAATTGCCGAGCACGAGGCTTATGCAGGCCAAGCACTTGAAAAAGGCAATGAAGCTTTAGCATTAGAAATTGCTGAAAAAATTGGTGATTTTGAAGCTGAAAAGGCAGAAAATGAGCAAGTTTTAGCGGGCTTTAGCAATCACATTGTGACACTTAAGCAGCAAGTTAAAGATGCTGAAAAGTCGATTAAAGAAAACCAACGCCAACTTACTATGGTGAAAACCACTGAGAGCGTACAGCAAGCAACAATGGCTGTTAACAGTACACTTAATACCAATAGCTCGTCGATGACCTCAGCTCGACAATCACTTGAGCGTATTAAGCAACGCCAACAAGATCGTAGCGACCAGTTAGGTGCTGCAAAAGAGCTTGAGTCGGAAGTGAATGGCGACGATTTAAAAGCTAAAATGGCTGAAGCGGGTATTGGTGACACCAGTCCAAAAAGTGCTGACATTTTAGCGCGTATTAAAGCTAAGCAAAACGGCTAATAGTACGTACATTATAAATGAAAGGTAATTAAGCTGTGCTTAGTTACCTTTTTTGCTTAAGGGATGCTTCATTATGTTTAATTTTTTCAAATCTAAAAAAGAGCCAGAACGTCAGCTTAATCATGCAAGTGAGTTAAAAAAAGGCGACATGTTCACAGTGATCGATTCGTTCGCTTATCCGTCTTGGTTAAAAGGACAGACGTTGCGTGTTATTGATGTACAAACTTATCAATATCAGCACAGTAGTGACACTGAGTTTGTGCTTGAGACCAACAGCGGGCAAGTCGTATTTTTGCAAATTGCACAAGAAGACGGTGAGCAGTGGGCTAATTTTTCGATAAAAGTTCAGCGAGATGAAGTTGATGATATTTTCACTCTTGATGAATTTGCTCGTATTTTTGATGAAGAGTCATTAACGCATATTGCAGTTAAAAATACCCCCGAGCGTTTTATGCAGTTTTTGGCTAAAAGTTACCAACAAACTGAGTCGCCGTTTGTTTGTTATTTTCATAATAAAGACTTTCGTGGTCAAAGCTTACCGCGCTATGAACAAGACGGTGGTGAGCCCTGTGAAATGATATGTTTAGCATCGCCTGATGAGGGGCATAGTTTAAATATTGAAATTTGGGATGGCGGCGAAACCGAAGTGTCATTAACACTTACGCGTCCAATTACCGATATTGTGGATTTATTTCCTGGAGACGCGAAGTGAGTGATGCTAAAGATAAGTGGTTACGCCAAGAGCAGGCCGTGCGTGCTACACAAATGGCATTTGATTTAAGTAGCGATGTTCAAAAGCAAATAAAAAAGCAAGCAATTGACCAAGAGCTCACACCATCAGATATGATCCGGAAAATACTTGGCTTAGATGTAAAGTCAAAAAAAACGCGTCAGCGCTTATCGTTCAATTTAAATGACGATGAGATAGCGCAATTAGCGAGCCGTTTTGATGTACCCAGTGAAGATAAGCGTGCGGTAAAGCAACAAGTTGCAGAGCTTCTAATTGCGCATACTAAAAAAACAAAATAGTTAACCTGATCTCTGGGTAATGAATCTATATCAAGCAATTATTTCGGCTAGAGAATATCACGTTTGAAAAGGTTATTTTACATTGTACTCGTAAAGCTATTAACCAGAGTTTAAGTTAACTAAAGCAGTGCTTTTGCGTTCTTTGTATTAAGCCCTTACACTAAAGGTAACAACGATAAAGAAGTACTGCTTTGAATATTATACTGATTACTTACCTAATTATTTTTGCGTTATTTGGTACTGCAGCAAGTTATTTTGTGCGTTTTATATATGCGTACTGGATACTAAAAACAATGCCAATGAAATACATACTTAAAGCAGGGATATGCGTGCTGTTGGTCGTGGTTATTTCAGCGCTTATTCCGTACTTAAGTTAACGCTGAAATCCCCCTCAACACTTCATTACTTGATATCGATTGATTGGCATTGCTGGTTAATACATAGCGATTGTACTTCAATAACCGGTAAACAATCAGTTAATGATTGCTGTTCATTTTGATTTTTTTCTTGTTCGGTGATTTGCTGCGCAATGCTTTCTGCTTGTTCTTGTGGAGTATTTAGCGTTGAATAAACGGCATATTTACTCGGTCCACCGCAGGCTCGCGCTCCTACTTCAAGTACTTTGCACTGAAAGCTTGCCGTACAGCCGTTGTTATCAACTATATTGGCAAGTTGGCTATTTAAAGCCGACAAGCTTTGGCCTTTAGCGCCATTTTCAGGTGCTGTGGTTGAGCAGCCACTGAGTAATAAAATGCTAGCAGCAACACTAAAAATTGATAATTTTACTGTCAATGTTAAACCACTCATATTGTTATCCTTAAAATACACTTACCGCTGAGCCTTCAAGTTTAACACACTTATTTTTAACGCACTGAGTGCTTGGTGTTGTTAAATGCTGACAAATACTCATCATTCCCTTTTGCGCATTAAAATTACTTTCAAGCTCGGTGATTGTTTTACTGAGTGTTTTTACTTGTTCGTCGCTTGCTGCTTTAGTTGAGTAAACTTCAAAGCTACTAGGGCCACCGCATGCACGACTACCTACTGCAATAACTTTACATTGCATACTAGTATCGCAGCTTGTATCTGCAATAAGCGTGTTTAACTGGGCTTTAGCTGTTGTAATATCTTCAACTGATACCGCTTCTACACTTGTATTTGAAAGTGCGTCAACGTCACTTTTTGTTTGAGTGGTTTCTTTTAGTGTTTGTTGTTGTGGTTTTATTACTTCAGCAGTAGTTACTGATTCTTTTTCTGCTGGTGTTTTTTCTAAACACGCACTTAAACAAAGGGGTAAAACAAGAGCTAATAATACAGGGCGCATAAGATACCTTGATAGTGATGAATAATTCATCACTATCATACACGGTGCATTTTTAACGGCAATAAAAACTATATAATCAAGTAATTAAAGCCAAAGTATACGGGCTAGTTTAAAGGCCACCTTGTGTAAGCTTGGTTGGATTAAGCAGTTTTTCAAGTTCGCTACGCGGTAAATCGGTTTCTTGCTCTGCAACATCTATAATGGGACGCGCTTGTTTATAGGCTTGCTTCGCTATTTTGGCCGCTTTTTCGTAACCGATCACCGGATTAAGTGCAGTTACCAAAATAGGGTTTTTAGCAAGCGCGCGGTCAATGTTAGCTTGATTGACGACAAATGTGGCGATGGCTTTTTCTGCTAAAGCTTGGGCGCTGTTTGCTAGTAGCTCTATGCTTTGCAAAATATTATAGGCAATAACAGGCAGCATCACATTTAGTTCGAAGTTACCAGATTGGCCTGCAACAGTAATTGTGGCGTCATTACCAATCACTTGTGCGCTAACCATGGCAGCGGCTTCTGGTATAACGGGGTTTACTTTACCCGGCATAATGGATGAGCCTGGTTGTAGGGCTTCAAGTTCTATTTCGCCTAATCCTGCAAGAGGGCCTGAGTTCATCCAGCGTAGATCGTTCGCTATTTTCATTTGAGCTACAGCGAGTACTTTTAATTGCCCAGATAGTGCAACAATGGCATCTTGCGAACCAATATTGTAAAAAAAGTTATTGCTTGGCGAAAACTGTATACCTACATTTTTAGTCAGGTTCTTGCTAAATACATCAGCAAACTTTGGGTCGGCATTAATACCCGTACCAACAGCTGTGCCACCTTGTGCAAGTTCACATACCCGTTCGAGTGAACGGTCAATGCCCGTAGCAGCATGATTAATTTGAGATTGCCATGCATTAAGGGTTTGCTCAAATGTAACAGGCATCGCGTCCATTAAGTGGGTGCGACCCGTTTTAACAATAGCGCCTATCTCGCTCTTTTTATTCTTTAAATGTTGCGATAACTTCTCAAGGGCGGGTAGTAATGATTGTCTTACGGCTATGGCACTACTTAGCGCGATAGCTGTAGGGACTACATCGTTTGAGCTTTGCCCCATATTTACATCATCATTGGGATGTACAGGATCCTGCTGAGTACTGGCAAGGGTTGCGATTACTTCATTGGCGTTCATATTAGAGCTTGTTCCTGAACCTGTTTGAAATACATCAACAGGAAACTGGTCATAATGCTCACCATCAATAATCGTTTGGCAAGCGAGCTCTATTGCGGTTGCCTTGGTTTTATTAAGATGCCCTAGCTCATAGTTACTTTGTGCTGCAGCTTGTTTTATATATGCCAGTGCCTTTATAAATTGTGCTGGCATAGTGAGAGAGCTAATAGCAAAGTTATTAACAGCGCGCTGCGTTTGCGCTTGATATAAAGCGTTAACAGGTACTTGTAACTCGCCCATACTGTCTGATTCTGTTCTAAAGTTGCTCATTGATCTGCTCCTTAAAAAGGGTTGAATTCGTGACTAAGAATGCGAGCTTCACGCTCAAGTAATAAAAATTTAGCACGACTATTGTGGCTTATGTAGAAACGCTTTAATGCAAGTAATGGTTTGTGTAGCTGGTGTAGGCATTGTTTGCGAATTGCATTATGAGTAAGAGGGTCGCACATTTTATTTATAATTTCATGGTGTGTGCGTCTAAGGTAATACTCTTGAAGTAGCGGGTTATTAAGTTGTTCAAAGTTTTTAGCCACGTTAAGAGCAGCGTCTATATAATGAGCAACGAGCATTGGGGCATGCAGGCCTGGTCGTTTGCAATTAAATGATAGGGTGGGCTGGTAGCTATTTAAGGCGTGATTTGAAGACATAAAAAAACCGACTCAACTAATGATAATAGTTATCATTACATTTAATCGGTTTCAGTGTAAATAGTTATTATAAAAATTATTTACGGCGTGAATTTTAATTGTAGCCGAGAATAAATATCTGGTCTGTTTCATGTTTAGTGATCGCCTTCTGATTATGTTTAGGGTGAGAAAGTAAATCAATTACTGTTGCTCTCATATCAAGGGTTTCACTGTGATCGTCGGTACTTTTTTCGGTTATAGCTACTGCTGCGTCAACAGCGGTATAGGGAGGCATATGCATAATTTTATCCTTTTGTGATTAGTTAATTAACCCTTAAATGGGTTAATTATATTGCTGCATAATACATACCAACCAAGCGGGTTATATCTAACCGCATGATTATATTTAACTTAATAAATTAAGCATAATTAGTCACGACAACATATTGCAAATTTGCTTTACTATTGTGCAAATATCCACAATTTTGGTGCACTCAATGACAAAGCCATTTTCACAAGCATGTGAAAACAATAAAGGCCCTATTTTAGAGCATTTAAACAGCGCGTTAATAAACGTTAAAACAGTACTAGAAATTGGTTCTGGAACTGGCCAGCACAGTGTGTTTTTTGCTGAAAAATTACCTTATCTACAATGGTATACAAGTGATCGCGTGATTAATCATGAAGGTATTACGCTATGGCATGGTGAAGTGGATTTAGCTAATTTACATCCCCCTATTGAGCTTGATTTAAACCAGCCATGGCCTATCGACACAGTAGATGCAATATACACTGCAAATACATTTCATATTGTAAGTTGGTCACTAGTTGAACGGTTTTTTGACGGGGTTAAACGCCATTTGAATGATGAAGGCGTTGTGTGTATTTATGGTCCTTTTAAGTACAAAGGTGAATACACTAGTCAAAGTAATCAGGAGTTTTGCACCTTTTTAACTGAGCGAGATCCTTTGAGCGGCATAAGAGACTTTGAAGCTGTTGTGCATTTAGCACAACAAGTAGGACTTAAGCTTATAAGTGATCATGCTATGCCTGCTAATAATCAATTACTCATTTTTAAACGGCAGTAATGAAGTGCACTGCGCTTTGTAAAGTGCAATATGCTGGCGCTCTCGAAACAAGTAGTCTTCTATAGCACTGTTAAAATCATTGTTAACAATATGGTGGGCAGAGTAAGTAGTGACGGGCTCAAAGCCTCTCGCTATTTTATGTTCCCCTTGTGCACCTGAATGAAAGCAGTCGAGTTTATGTTTAATAGCAAACTCTATCCCTTGGTAATAACATAGCTCAAAGTGAAGGGCGTCAATATTTTCGCTTGCCCCCCAGTATCTGCCGTAAAGCGTGTTTTCACCAATTAAACTAAGTGTTGCAGCAACGACTTCGCCGTTTTTTTTGGCAAGCATAATAACTAACTGTGATGCCATCAGTGCATGTAAAAGGGTAAAAAATTCGCTATTTAGATAGCCTAGATGCCCTGATCGCTTCAGGTAAGTGCGCTGATAAAACTCGCAGAACACCTGCATGGTTTCAGGTGTAATATCTGCACCTTGTAGCCAGTCAATACTGATATTTTGCTGTGTTATTTTAGCGCGTTCCTTTTTTAGCGATCTACGTTTACGCGAATTTAGCGTGGTTAAAAAATCATCAAAGATATCAAAACCTTTATTAAACCATTGAAATTGAACGCCCTCTCTTAGCATAGAATGCTGCGTAGTGAGTAACTTTGCTTGTGTTTGGTCGCAAAAATTAACATGCCAACCAGACCATCCTTGGTCAATGCCGTGTTTGCAGAGTTGATCTGTAATATAGCTATATACAGCAATGTGGTCTGTATGATGAATGGCAATGCGTTTACCTTCAATTGGACTAAATGGCACGCCTGAGAGCCATTTAGGATAGTAGCGAAGACCATTTTTTTCGTATGCTTCAGCCCATGCCCAATCAAATACATATTCACCGTATGAGTGGCTTTTTAAATAACCTGGTGCAAGCGCTATTAACTTACTCCCTTCATAAACAGCTAAATGATAGGGCTGCCAACCACTTTGCGGTGTTACACATTGGCTTTGTTCTAAGGCGTATAAAAAGGCATGTTGAGTAAAAGGTTCATCACCAAAAAAAGCATGCCACTGCGCTTGCTCTATTTCAGTAATATTTTTAAACCATCGATGAGAAAAGCTGCGCATAACATCTGACCTTTTACATACACGTAATTTTTAATTACGCACACAAATTTTAATTATATTGAGTATACGTGGATTTAACTGTTTATTACGCTAAGTGACAAGTCAATTTAAAGCTATGCAAGAGTTGATTAACATTATTTAGCGCCTGCTTTTACAAACTGGTTTAAACACTCGGTTAGTTTTGTAAGCTCTACAGGTTTTGCTAAATGTTCATTAAAGCCCGCTCTTTTAGCTTTAATTTTATCTTCTGGCATGGCGTCAGCGGTTAATGCAATAATAGGAAGCTCTTGTTGTGATTTAAACTCGCGTACTAATTCAGTTGCTTTGTAGCCATCCATTACTGGCATCTGACAGTCCATTAACACAAGATCAAATGCTTGTTTTTTTATCATTTCAATTGCTTCTTCCCCATTTTCAACCAAGTGTGGAACAATGCCTAATGACCCTAACATCGCTTTTATCACCATTTGATTGACGGGATTATCTTCTGCTACCAATATATTTAAAGAGGCAATATTAATATCTTTTGATATAATGTTGGGTTTTAACTCGGGCTCTGTGGTGTGTAAGTTTACGGTAAAGCTAAAGGTTGAGCCTTTACCCAAATCACTTTGTAAATTGAGCGTTCCTCCCATTAGTTGGCATAACTCCTTAGCTATTGTTAAACCAAGGCCAGTCCCTCCAAATTTACGAGAAGTTGAACTATCGGCTTGGGTAAATGCGTTAAATAAGGTGTTATGTTGGCTTTTTTCAATGCCTATGCCAGTATCGGTTACTTTTATGCTTAACTTCACTTTGTTAATAGATACAAACTCAGTGTCTATATCGAGGGTGACGCTTCCGTCATTAGTAAATTTAATCGCGTTACTACACAAGTTCAGTAGTATTTGCTCAATGCGCATTGCATCACCTACAAACCAAGTATCGACTGGTAAGTTACACTTGATCATCCATTTAATATTCTTATTTTCCGCACTCTGCTCAAACATAGTGTCTATGCGTTTTATAAGGGCTTTTGGATCAAACGCAATCGACTCAAGTATTAAATGTTGTGACTCGATTTTAGAGATATCAAGCACGTCGTTTATTAAATTTAACAAGCTATTTGAAGATGAGTAAATTTTTTCGAGATAGTTGTGAAGCTTTTCAGCATCATCATCTTTTTTGGCAAGTGACGATAGGCCAATAATGGCATTCAATGGAGTGCGAATTTCGTGACTCATATTAGCCAAAAATTGGCTTTTAGCGCTATTGGCTAAATCAGACTGCTTTTTAGCTTTTACCAGTGAGTTTGTTCGTTCGGCTACTTGACGACTAAGCTCTAGTTGCTGCTGGTTAAATAGCATTAACACTACAATAATAAGTAAACACACAGCGGTTTGTAGCATAAGTAAAAATAAAGACATTTCAATGTTTTGCTGAGAAACATAGTTTTCTTTAAGTGCTAATTTTATGAGCCATTGTTGCCCACCAAAATTAATATTGAATGACATTAACTGGCTTTGGGTTGCTTGCTCAAAGTTTTGAGAGTCGTTACTGTAAAAGGCGGGTTCGTTGTCATATTCAAACACATCAATAGAAAACATTTCAGATTGCTGCTGTGTAATAGCTTGTTCAATAATTTTATGCGCCAAAAATACACCGGTGGCATAGCCCTTTATATTTTCATTTTGACCATAGACAGGCGCAAATAATAGGTAGGCGGGTGTTGGCGTATTTGTTTGGACTAATTGAATGATTTTAGTGCTAATAGGCAAATACTTAATAGCTGGATTTTGCAAAGATGCTTTTCGATCTGGGTTTGAATATACATTAAAGCCAACCGCCTTTTGGTTACTTTTTAAAGGTGCTATGTATTTAACGACCACTACAGGGTCATCATCTTCGAGCGGATCACCAACAATGTTTATATTTTTCCGATAAATTTTTGACATTGTATCGCTGAGTGCTTGACGCTGCGCTTGTGTTATTTGTACATTCCAAGACAATGCTTTAATAAATGAATGTTTTTCAAGTAGTTTATTTGCTGAAGCGTAAAAGTCTTGCTCATTAAACTCAGATGATGATTGTACTTGGCTTGCTAAGCTTTGCACGGCGATAATACTTTGATTTATATACCGGTATAAACTGTTTTCAATAACTTCAACTTCTCGCTCTGCAATTTTAATGGTATTTTTGCTGTTTTCGCGTTCGTAAATTTGTGCTGTAAGCGCCACAGATATAAATAAAATAGAGCAAACTGCAATGGTTTCAAAGGCTAAAACTCTACGTTGTCCTGGTGCTTTGGGCAGTAACGACAATAAAAAAGGTGAGGCAATAAGTACCCCTAATATATCTCCTAACCACCAATAAATAACATGAAGCCAATGGTCCTCAATACTATAAAGTGGGTTAAAGTTACTTAACGCAAATACACCAATATTCGATGATAGTAAGCTTACTAAAACAGCAACTACAGCAATAAAATAAGCAATGTTTTTTCGTTTACGAAAATAAAGCGGATTTCCCAACCAATACCTAAGTAATGCAGCACCTACCATAGCCTGGATAATAACGCCAAAGGCAATGTAAATGGCCTGAGTAAACGTATTGCCGACCAGCATTACTTCATGAGCTGAGTTATCGAATATATTTAAGTTAAATGCAATTGCTGCAGCGAATAAAGGGGGAATAAAGCGCCACCACCAAATATAACAGCCAATTAAAGCAACCCCCGCGGGTAACCAAATAGGTACTATTTGCGAATTAAATGCAAACGCAGTAAGGCCAATACCCAGTAAATAGTATGCTAGGGCAAATAGTATGTAGAAAATAATTGATTGAAAAGTTGAGGTGAATATTCTCACATAATATCCATATATTTATGTTTTGGTTTTTAAAATATTAGTATAGCTAACAACACTTTATTTGCAGCACTATTACAACGGAAGCTGCTTTTTAGTAAATGATTGCTTAAGTACCACCGTTGACTCTATGTTAGCAATACAACTTAAGCCACCTAATTGATGCTTTACAAATTGTTCATAGCTTTCAAGATCGTTGGCAATAATTTTCAATAAATAATCATAACTACCTGATATTACACTGCACTCTAATACATGAGAAAGTTTTTCTACGGATTGTTCAAATTGATCTGCCGCGCTAACTGAATTTTGATTTAACCTAATAAAAGCATATACCAATACATTGAGATCAAGCGCTTTAGGATTAATTGCAGCGTGATAGCCCGTAATAATATGTTCTTTTTCTAGTTTTTTAATCCGTCTTAAACAGGGAGTATCAGATAGGCTAATTGTATTTGCGAGGTCAGACACCGATATTCTGGCATTTGCTTGCAAGGTAGTAAGTATTTGCTGATCTTTTTTATCTAACATATTTTGGTAACTACTTTTATTATTTTAGTGATTTCCCCTAAGTATAGGCTTTTTTATACATTTTTTTGACGATTTACGCTCGCACGACTCTGTTAGCATTTAGTCATAAAAATAAAAGAGCATAATAATGAATACACATACGGCTATATTTGATGATTGGATAAGAACTGAGTTTGTAGAAATAAACACTGAGCTAGAGCATCTTTATTGGCAGCAAACCGATAAAGCACATGTTGAAGGTGTTGGCGAAGCGTTAAAGTTGCAGCTAAAAAATCAAGGTAATGCGCTAATTTCACATTTATTAGCAGAGGGAAATACCGATCAAGGGTTCGATCGTGCATTTGATTTATTGGGCAATGTTGGTTTATTTATGGCTGCATGTCGTCGCCATGAGATAACAGAACCTAGCAGAGAAACTACATCACCCCTGGTAGAGGCATCGGCATTGGCAATGCATGTTGGTGCGTCGATTGGTGTAACCCCTCGGTTTGCTACAGCGCATTTAACTACCCACAATAAAGCTGTTAACGGCAACTATAAACGCTTTACTCAATTACCTGATGAAAAACTCTTTTTAGACTATAACACCCAAGGCATTTTGGCGTACAAGCGAGCTAGTGATGCTTTGTTAAAAATAGTTCCGCTTGGCATATCACACCCTTTATGTGGTGAATTACTCAATGTTGCAAAAGATGCGCTCATGAATGTGATTGAATCAAATAATGCGTTATACAAACAGCTTGATACCGAGCGTTTTTTTAATTGTGTTCGCCCTTATTACAAACCATATAGAGTGGGAAAAGAGGTTTATCGAGGTGCAAACGCAGGCGATTTTGCCGGAATTAACGTCATTGATATGTTACTTGGCCTATGCAGTGCAAATGAGCCCAGTTACTCACAAATGCTGGTGGACAAGTTTTTATATATGATGCCAGAAGATCAGCAAATATTAAGAGAATCTATGCGTATTCAAAGTTTTATGGATGATTTTTTGCATGCTCATAACAGCAAAAGCGCTCACTGGTTTAAGCGTCATGCGCAGCTTTTTATACAGGTATGTAAGCTTCATGGTGACACCGCTATCGGTCATCATAACCAACTGGTAGAAAAGTTTATCGCGCAACCATCTAAGCGAATGCAAGAACAGCATTTAAGTAAAGTTACGGCAAGTGGGCCACCATTGAATGTATTGTTAGATTCGCTTGAAAAATTAAGAGACAGGCGCGCAGCAGCAAAAAGAGACGATATAAAAACGCGATTTGACGATCTTAACTTATTAAAAGAGTGGGTAAAGTAATATGTTTAAAGATGATTTTTGCATAGCTGAAGGGAGTTATTTATTAAGCCACTCTGTCGGTAAGCCGTTAAAAAGCATGGAGCGGCATTTTGCAGAACATTACCTATCACCATGGCAAGATTCAAATAAAGAGCCATGGCAGCAATGGCTACCTCAAATAGACGCGTTTACTTCTGCGTTAGGTAAGTTATTTAATTCACCAAGCTCACAGTTTTGCCCACAGGTTAATTTATCAAGCGGATTAACTAAGTTAGTGATGTCACATCCTCAATTGCAACGAAAGCACTGCAAAGTTCTTATGGCGCAAAGTGACTTTCCGAGTATGGGGTTTGCCATGCAAAAGGCGCTACCGCCTTGTGCGCAAATTGTGTTTATTCCCGAAGAGGAAAACCTAAGTGAACTATCTGTATGGGAGCGTTATTTAACTTGCGATATAGATATGGTTTTTGTAAGCCATGTTTATTCAAATACGGGGGTGCAAGCACCGATAAACGATATTGTATTGCGCAGTAAGACTACTAATAGTCTTTCAATAATTGATGTGGCGCAATCTGCTGGAGTGTTGCCTGTGGATTTAACGACACTTGATGCCGATTTCATGATTGGATCGAGTGTTAAGTGGTTGTGCGGTGGACCCGGTGCTGCTTATTTATGGATTAATAAAGACCAACTAGCACAGTGTAAACCTAAAGATGTAGGGTGGTTTTCTCACGAAAACCCCTTTGAGTTTAATATTAATAATTTTACTTATCACCATAGCGCACTTCGATTCTGGGGGGGAACACCCTCTGTTGCGCCTTATGTAATTGCTGCCCATAGTATTTCTTATTTTGCAGAGCTAACAGCGAACAAGGTAAGAAGGCACAATCTAGCGATGATTTCGGATATTCATCAGCATTTAAGTGAATTTGTTGTATCGCCATTACATAGCAGCCAATGCAGTGGAACAGTTATTTTGTTTTTTGATAAAAAACAGCTGCAGGTATTAACCGCGCTAAGCAAAGCAAACATTAGCGTTGATGAGCGCAAATACGGAGTGAGAGTTTCACCACATATTTATACAACTAAAGAAGATATCAACGCGCTGATCAAAATCATAAAGCAAGCCCTTAAGGAATTTGACTAAGTAACTGCTTACGTTGACGCAAAGCATCTATCTGTTGTTGTGTACGCGTAACTTTTGATTCATAGGCGCTAGTAATTGGTGCGGTTTTTTTTGCAATGGCGTCAGCAATAGAAGAAGCGCCTAAACGGTTAGCTTGATCTTGTGTTACATAGCTGGCTTGCTGTACTTGCTCTTGATAGGCTTTTTCTGTTTGTTTAAGCGTTAATTGTAGTTTGCTTATTTCACGCTCTATTTGCTGAACTTCTAAAAAGTTATCTACTGAAGAGTCTGTAATGTTGTTACTTGGCGTACTGTTTTTGTAGGCTTCAATAATGTTTGTTTCTTTTACAGTGATAACTTCCGCATTTTTTGCGCACGGTGTTTGGCTAAAGGTAGGAACGCCTTTAATTACACACTTGTATACCGTTGTATTTTGCGAAAAAGAAAAAAAAGGTAGCGCTGTGCATGTAATTAACAATATGAATCGGTTCATAGCGAAACCTGAAGTGGCTATAGTTTTATTAATAATGCACTAAGTTATAACGGGTTACAATTTGTTTAATTTTAATAAATTTTAGTCATAAAAAACCACAATTAAGTGGTTTAAATCTAGTATGCGGTAGAGAGGGAGGGATAGACTTGCTTACATCCATGTAATCAACCGCTACGTGACGCTTGCAGCGGCCTAAACTGTTCCCGAGACTTTATCGAACCCTGTCGAGGGTTCTCACCCTCCCCGTTGTCAACGGAGTTAAAATTCAGGCACAAAAAAACCACAATTAAGTGGTTTATATCTAGTATATGGTGGAGAGGGAGGGATTCGAACCCTCGATAGAGCTACAAACTCTATACTCCCTTAGCAGGGGAGCTCCTTCGGCCACTCGGACACCTCTCCAACGCATAACCGGTTGTGTTAATGATATTAAAAAACCACCAACTAGAATATGGTGGAGAGATAGGGATTTGAACCCTAGATAGGCTACAAACCTATGCCGGTTTTCAAGACCGGTGCATTCGACCACTCTGCCATCTCTCCGTGACGCAGAATAATACTTAGGTGGAGGGGGTGTGTAAATAGCAAAATGTTTGTTTGCCTAAAAAATAGACGTAAATGCGTGTTTTTTTGTAAATAGAGGGGAATTGATACTATTTTTAATAAAATAAAGAGGTTGCAGCAAACAAAGGGAGCTAAAAAAGGTTTTTAGTGGTTGGGTGTTGGCTGCACCAAAAAATAATCATGGTTGGATGATTATTTGTACTGAGCTGCGCCGCCAAGTGCTAGTTTTTTACCAAGCGTATTAAGTCTGGCTAGCATTTTTGCTTTTCGGTTAGTTGGTTTAACTGCAATTTGTGTGTTTGCTGTTTGGTTTAATGTATTTATAGGGTTCATCACTTGGCTCCGGGTTTAGGTTTGTTGAAAACATGCGCATTTTGCATGCGAAACGTACAAAAATAAAACGATAAAAATTACATGTGAGGCATTAGTTATATTTATCTGAATTGACGTTTGTTAACTAAGTGTTTAATTGTGTTTTTTCTATTTTTTGATTTTTATATTGTTTTTATATTGTTTAAGCTGTTGCTAAATAAGGGTTATTTTTTATTTTGCTTTTTATTTATGCATATTCCATTATTTTTATTGGGTAATTATTCAGATTATTTTATTTTGGTTTTTACTTGTGATGTTCATAGCATTTTTCATGGCGCTTGATAGGAGTGTTCAGTGCAATAAAAAATCGTTATTAATTTAATATTTAAAATATTAATTGACCTAAAAATATAATTTTTTCAATGTTGGGGCTTTTAGTAAATAAAAAGCGCCTACTTTAAGGTAGGCGCTTTAGTGTTAGTTACGTTTAAACGTGTCTAACTGGGGATGGAGCCGCTCAGCTTTTTGCTAAGGGCATTAATTTAAGAGCTAATCGTTTACTGAATACTTTAGCCTTGCGCAGCGACTCTAAATTGGGTGGTTAAAGCGCTAGTGTTATCAAAAACAGAGTAAGGCGTATGAGCTAAATTTAAGTTTATAAAAACGTTAAAAGTGATAAAGCTAACGTAATGACGCTGTTTTTATACTTATTATTTAAATAGGTAAAAGGGTGAACGAAGTCTGTATCTGTATAAAGCCACAAAGCTGTTTACTAAGGCAAGTGCTAACCAGACCAATGCCCCGTAATCTGAGCCGAACAACATAAACGAGGGAAAAGAGAGAAAGCAGATACAAAAAAGCAGCATTCAATAAAATGCTGCTGAAGGGATGTTAAATAGGGAGAATAAAGTGCGGGTTATTTAACGTGTTTAAAGGTAAATAATTGATACCCTTCTAGCTCAGGAACTAACGTTACTAGCTGCTCTTCTTGTTTTGCAATTTCAGCAAAATTACCGCACAGTGAATTAGCGCGTTGCTCTAAATTGTTTGCGTGTAACTCTACTTTTTCTTCAATTTGTGCGCCCATGTTTTCCATGCGCTCTTCAAATGCATCCATATCACCACCCGAACCTAATAATTCAGATCCAAGCGCGACCAATATACTGCCCATAGATTGCATGACTGCTGATTCAACGGCAGTTTCTATTTGTTTTTCAAACTGGTGTTCAAAGTTTTCACCAAATTGGTTAAAACTTTGCTGGCCCATAACAAAGGTGCCTTCTTGATAAAACGTGTTTTCTACTTCCAAGCGTATATCGTCCATTAACGACGACATACCGTCTAAGCCGTTAATGTTAAACGCATTGCCTACTTCTTCTAAAGCGACACCGGCGATTTTTACACCGTCTAATGCAATATTAGCGACTTCCGGTAACTGTGTGCGTAAGCTATCGGAGTATTGAGTAAGTGCTTGGCGTTGTGAGTTATTAAGTGCAACAAACTCACCATTTACCATTAAATCGCCGTTATTGTTAAATTGCATAGCTTGGTTTTTTGCTGTAAAAATTTCTAGTTCGTTTGGCTTAATGCGAACATCATTTTTAAACTCCACATCGCATTGATCGTTGCTAAATGAAATTGTTGAATCGCTGTCGTTGTGTGCCATAGCAACAGGTGTACAGATTAATGCGCTAACTAATAGTAATTTTTTCATTTGATGACTCTATTTTTTGTTGATAACAAATAACTAATAACAAGTTTGGTGCCACTATTTTTTTATTAACAAAAGCAATGGTTTATATTTTTTGTTGGGGTTGATGGTCTGTTTTGTTTTTATTATTAGGCTATATTTTGGCGAATTTAACCAACGAATATAAATTTATAAAAAAAATTTATCGATACGATAAAAAACTCTCACTTTCCACAATTGCAATTTAGCGCTATTTATTCACATTAATGACATGAAGGCTATTTACTATAGCTTTGTGGCTTTACTTTGATGCTAATTTGCACAGCATATTGGTGTTAAATTTTTTAATTTACCAATTACATTAATTAAAGCGTAATTGGTCTCAAACACTTTATGGAGTGGGTTGTGGGTAAGACATTTAGTTACGATGCGCTAGATGATGATTTTGTTGAAGACGAATACGAAATGGTCGGTCGAAATCAACACGATAAAAACAAGCAAAAGGTTAAGAAAAAGTTGGAAGACTACCTTGAGCAAAAACGTTTGCGTAAAAATCTAGGCGAAGATGACTTAAGCGATTACATCGATTAAATTGCACTAGTATAAATACACTACCAATAAATAACCGCCGGTTAAGTGTACAGGCATGTACGCTTAATAGGTTGTTACATTGGCAATAAAGAGGCTATTTGCCTCTTTATTACTTTTTACTGCGCGCTTTTAGCCTTAGTTAATGCTTTTTGTATCGTTAGCTCTAACTTTTCTGGCTTAGTAAAAGGGGCATAGCGTTTAATTGGCGTGCCATCGGCTGCAATTAAAAATTTGGTGAAATTCCATTTTATTTTTCGAGTTAAAAACCCCGGTAATGCTGATTTCAAAAATCGGTATACAGGGTGTGCATTTTTACCATTCACATCAACTTTGCCTGCTATTAAAAAGCTGACCCCGTAATTTACTAAGCACCCTTGCTCTATTTGCGAGGCATCCCCTGGCTCTTGTTGGCCAAATTGATTGCACGGAAAACCTATAATCACTAACCCTTGACTGGCGTATTTCTCATGAAGCGCTTGTAAAGATGCGTATTGGTAGGTAAACCCGCATTTACTTGCTGTATTAACAATGAGGACAACTTTTCCCTCAAAGTCATCAAAGTTTAGAGGTTGTCCTTGTAGGCTTGTTGCGCTTAATTGATGAAACTTTTGCATAGTGGCTTCTTGTTTTTTTTGTTGGAGCATATTTTAACGCGGTAAGAGGGTTACATAAAGTATAAAATTTAATCGTGCCGTGAGGTATAAAAACCCGTGTTCTAAGTAAAAAGTGAGTAAGGTTTCCGCGCCCTTCTCACACCCTTGGATTACATCTATGTAGGCAACAAAGAGTTGACAGCCTAGGCTGCGAAATATTTAATTTTAAGAGGTCAATAAACCTTAATTTAAAATTAGAAACAAGCCCATACCAGCAAGTGTTGTGTAGTAAATATTATGCGTTTTATAAGCAACAATAATGGCTACAATAGCGGCACTTAAATAAGGGTTTTGCCAATGCAAATTTATGCCTTCGTCGTTCAAAAATACGATAGGTACCCAAATAGCAGTAAGAACGGCCGGTGCGCTAAAGCTCAAAAACTGCTGCATTTTGGGCCCTACTTTAAAAGGTAGTGAGCGGTGTAAAAACAAGTAACGGGTAAAGAATGTAATACAGGCCATAAGTAAGATAGTGGTCATCATGGTTTAGTTTCCCTTTTAGCTGAAAGTCTTGCCGTTGTATAACCAGCACTCATTGCTAATAATGCGGAGCACACTAGCCATAACTCAAACCCTGTGCTTTTTAACCATGTAGCAGTAACACCTGCAACAATAACAGTGACTAAAGATGCGGCATTTTTAATACCTGGGATAACTAAGGCAATAAAAGTAGCTGCAATTGCAAAGTCGAGCCCTAAGTTAGTTAAATCGGGAAGCATAGAGCCTGCAACAATGCCTATTAATGTCCAAATATTCCATGCAATGTAAAAACTAAAGCCTGCACTTAGCGCATAAACTAAACGCACTTGTGTGCGATAAGCTTTGCGGTGGTGAGAAAAGGCAAATAATTCATCGGTTAATACAAAGCTAACAGGTAAACGCCAGCGCATTGGCTGATCAATCACTTTATGCCTGACAGCAAGCCCATATAAAAAATGACGAGAGCTAATGATAAACGTAGTGAATAATATGGTCAGCAAGGGCGTGTTGCCCGCCATAAGTTCAATCGCGACAAGTTGAGCCGATCCTGCAAAAACCAGTAACGACATAGCTTGCGTTTCAAGTGCAGTAAACCCATTTTGAATAGCTAAAGAACCACATAATATTCCCCATGGAATGACGGCTAAGCAAAGCGGAAGCATATCTAAAAAGCCTTTTATAATCGCTTTTTTAACTGGTTGCATAGCATTTACCTTGCTGGCTTGTAGAATGGAAGATAATGATACCTTATTATAAGGTGAAAGTGATTAACATGAGCTCTGGATAATAAATCTTTCTCAAGCAGTTAGTTGCAGTGCTAACTTGGTTGAATTTACTTGCATTAGGCCAGTTAGTAACGCATAAACTTTTATGTTTTCACTGAAAATCTCTAGCTAGGGTTCAGATTAATTATTATTGAATGATAATGTTTATTAGAGGGTAAATATAATGACAACAATAAAAGTATGGGATGGGTTTATTCGGTGTTTTCATTGGCTGTTAGTCATAAGTATTGCCGTTTTATATTTTAGTGTAGAAGAGGGGATGATTGAGCTACATTTTGTTGCTGGATTCTTTACTTTAGCGCTCATTGTTACGCGGATAGTATGGGGGATCGTTGGCAGTAGAACTGCGAAATTAAGTGGCTTGATTCACTCACCTAAGGCTCTGTTTCAGGGTCTCAAAAAGCCGGTAGACACCATAGGGCACTCTGCCCCTGGAAGCTATATGGTCCTTGCTTTTTTTGCGCTCATTTCAACGCAATTAATTACCGGGCTGATGAGCAGTGATGGCATTTTAACTGACGGCCCGCTTGTTGAATATGTATCGAGTGATGCAGTAGATTTTGCTAATTGGTTGCATCACCTCAATTTTGACATATTACTGTATGCAATAGGTTTGCACATAGCGGCAATTGTTGTATACCGAATTAAAGGTAAGCCTTTAGTCAAAGCAATGATCACCGGAGAAAAGGCATTAAAATCAACCGATGTAGAAAGACCCGTAACTAAGTCGCCTTGGCTCGCGTGGGCTATATTTGTAGGCTTACTGTTATTGCTTGCATTTACTTGGGGGCAAGAGCCTTTACAGTACTTATTTGGATGAATTGGTTTTTAAAGCAATACTTAATGATTGGTTGTAAATCTCGGTTACATTCTTTTGTTTGATTGTTAAGTAGTGGACGCATATAATTAGTACTTTGCTGACAAGTGAGCTGTTCGTAGTATGACAGTATTACTTGTTGTTATTGGTGCTTTTTGTTTATTCATAATGAATAAACAATGTCACTCTTAAGGTGTTGCCGTGTTTATGCATACGTCGTTGGCCTGCGGGGAATGGTCAACAATTGGTTGCTTAAATCATCACACTCAATTATTTATTGGTGATGTGGTGAAAGTAACCTTTTACGACATGCAAGGAGAGCTAATTAGCTTATCGTTTGACTTCAAAATTACTTCGTTTGAACAAGGGGAGCCTCACGCTTGGCCGCGTTTGATAGCAGAACACATTAATGTTCATATTCCTTTGGTTAGTGCAGGAAAAATGACGGAACAAGGTTTGATCGTCGCTTATCGGAATAATAAAATCTTTGCATTGCAAAGTAGCGGTATATACAAAGCACATATTGATTTTCATTGTATTGCGAAATGCGACGAGCGTGAAGTAAGTACGCAATCTTATGAGTATGTTTACCCTGAACATAGCGAACGCTATAACGCGGGTACTAAAGTATTACAGCCTAAAGATGGTTGCATATATCAATGTAGGCCTTGGCCTTTTAATGAGCTTTGTCGAAAGGCAAAGGATACACACTCAATATTTGAACCAGGTATAGGTAAAAGCTGGGCTATGGCTTGGCTGCAATTATCAACTAGGTAAAAACATGTTTCTTCCCATAGGTATTACAGGTTTAGGAATAAATCGGTTACCTTTAAGCCCACTCAACTATTGAGTGGGCTTTTTTATTTTTATGATAAACTGCGAACATTATTATTTTTTTAAATTGGTTTTTTGTGTCTAGTTCAGACTATTCTTTAAGCGTATTGCCTCATTCCCCTGTTGCTAAAAAGCAGCCTAAAACACTCATTACTCATGATAAAAAGCGGATCGACGATTACTATTGGATGCGTGATGATGAGCGCAAAAATGAAAAAGTACTTGCGCACTTACAAGCCGAAAATAACTATTGCGATGAGCAATTAGCAAGCATTAAACCCTTGCAAAATACCTTGTTCGAAGAGTTAAAAGCGCGCATTGTAAAAGACGACAATTCTGTGCCAGTTAAAGATGGCAAATACTGGTATCACTCTGAAGTACGAGGTGACGATGAATATGCGCGTCATTATCGTAGCACAAGTATTAAAGCTGAAAATAAAGCCCTTTTGCTAGATGTAAACGAGCTTGCACAAGATTTTGAATTTTTTGACCTTGGGGAAGTTGCATTAAGCCCTAATGAGCAGCTTATGGCGTATTCACAAGATACTGAGGGTCGCCGTATTTATAACGTTCGCTTTAAAAATTTATCAACAGGCGAAATGCTTGCAGATGAGCTTGAAAATACAGAAGGCCAAGTTGTTTGGGCAAACGACAATAAAACCGTTTTTTATGTCAAAAAAGATCTGCAAACTTTATTAGGCTACCAAGTGTTTAGACATGAGCTGGGAAGTGAGCAAGATCAAGATGTTTTGGTATATGAAGAACACGACAGCAGCTTTTTTATGGGGCTGGGTAAAAGCCGCGATGAAAGTCTTATTATTATAGACTTGGCGTCTACCGAGTCGAACGACACCTGGGTGCTTGATGCAAATAATCCGCAAGGTAATTTTAGTGCACTTATGCCGCGAGAAGAGTGCCATGAGTTCGATGTGGATAAGCTAGGCAATACGTTTTACATTGTTACTAACTGGCAAGCTAAAAACTTTAGGTTGATGACAGCAACCGAGCAGACCATTGCCGATAAAACTCAGTGGCAAGAGCATACAGCCCACAGAGAGCATGTATTACTTGAAGGCGTTGAGTTATTTAATGACTTTTTAGTACTCAGTGAGCGTGAACAAGGTCAAGCACGGTTTGTTGTAGTAAACAAAGAAGGCGAGCGTATGGCGCTTGAGTTTGACGACCCTTGTTACTACGCTGCTGTTGCAATGAACCCAGAGCCAAATGTTATAACGGCGCGCATCTATTACTCAAGCTTAACCACTCCGGGTTCTTTATACGATGTTGACCTAAAAACGGGTAAAAAAACCTTATTGAAACAACAAAAGGTACTAGGTGACTTTAACGCGACTGATTATCAATCTGAGCGGTTGATGGTTACCGCGCGTGATGGCGTTAAAGTTCCTGTTTCTGTTGTATACCGAAAAGACAGTTTTAATAAAGATGGCACCAATCCACTGTTTCAATATGGTTATGGAGCTTATGGTTACACAATTGATCCGAGCTTCTCTAGCACGTCGCTCAGTTTACTAGACCGTGGTTTTGTTTATGTAATAGCACATGTGCGTGGTTCCGAAATGTTAGGCCGCAATTGGTATGAGCAAGGTAAAAAAACACATAAACAAAATAGTTTTAGTGATTTTATTGATGTAACGAAGGCGCTGATTGCACAAAACTACTGTGACAGTAGCAAAGTTTTTGCATCAGGCGGCAGTGCGGGGGGCTTACTTATGGGCGCCGTGCTTAATCAAGCCCCACAGTTATATTGTGGTGTAGGGTGTCATGTGCCATTTTTAGATGTGCTGACTACGATGCTTGATGAAAGCATTCCGCTTACCACTAACGAGTATGATGAGTGGGGGAATCCTAACGATCCGCAATTTTATGATGTAATAGAGGCGTATTCGCCTTATGACAATATAAGCGCACAAAATTACCCTAATATATTAGTCACTACAGGCCTGCATGACTCGCAAGTACAATATTGGGAGCCCATGAAGTGGGTTGCTAAAATGCGAGAATACAAAACAGATAATAATATTTTAGTATTTAAAACTGATATGGATGCAGGTCACGGCGGCGCATCTGGACGCTTTAAAAGCTTGGAAGAAAAAGCACTTGAAATGGCATTTTTTATTGCGTTGGTTGAATGATACATTTTGTTAAATAAACAAAAAAGCCTCAGTGTTAGCTGAGGCTTTCAAAATAAGAATAACGTTTAGCCTAATCCAAATAAGCTTTTAGCATCCACACTAGCTTCTCTTGTTCAGAGATGTAGTCGCCCATTAATGATGCTGTACCTTCATCGCCTGCATCACCCGCTTGGTTTAAAATCTCACGTTGCTTTTTAATTAATGTACTGTAGCCCGCTAATATGTTTTCTACGGCAGTAACTCCATCACTTATGCCTTTTGCTTCTTTAATTTCACTGACTTCAAGGTAATCTGAAAATGCATGTAATGGCGCGCCATCGAGCGTTAAAATACGCTCTGCAATTTCGTCTACTTTTAAAAGTAACAGATTATAAATTTCTTCAAACTTAACGTGTAATTCAAAAAAGTTACGGCCTTTAATGTTCCAATGAAAACCACGAGCATTCATATACTGTATTTGGTAGCTGCTCAGCAGAGTATTAAGTGATTTTACAATATCGTCGCTTTTTTCGCTGTTTAAACCAATTGCATTTACTTGTGACATAACTTGCTCCTTAAAAAACCGATTGTTTGTTAACCTGAGTAAAGTATTACTTTTTAAGTTAGATTAGTAAAACTGTTTATATCTATATAGTTGATAGTTAAAACCTATTGCACGACTGGTGAAAACGTTTCTGTTCAATATATATAGATATGGGGTGTAATTATTAAAACTCACCAGTTTGTTGCGTAAAATATGATCTAAAACAAGCTTAGAAGGTGTTATTAAAATTGTTATTTTATTTTTTGATTTAGGTCAAAAATCACTCTTTTTTAAAGCGCATAATAATGATGTTGGATTTATTAGGAGAGTGAACATGCACGAAAAAACAGGCAAACAAAATAAAGCAGAGTTAATAGTAGTATGCATTGCGCTGGTGGCATTTGTGCTCGGTTTGGTAGCTCATTTAGCGGGTGCAAGTATTGCTAACTCAAACGTATTTGGTTATATAGCTGCGCCAATTCCGTTGGTACTTGGAGTTATAGTTTTACTAAGTTATAAAATAGCTGAGGCAGCAGAAGATTAACTGCCTTCGCCTAAGCATTTTAAAATATAATCGACCACTTCACGCGAGTAAATCATACTGGTATGGCTTAAGTGAAAGACTTTGTGTTCAGCCATACCTTTGAGTTTAGTTTCGTCAAGAAGAACGGTACCGTCTGACTTGCTGCCTTTTACAATGAGAGGCATTAAGCCGATTGGGAGGTCGCCGGCAATACTATAAAGCTTAGCTTTAAATGGCCAGTTTCCATTTTGCGTGAGTAAAAACTCAACGCTATTTTTTAAAAAAGCCTCAAATCCTTTTTGCTTCATTTTTTGTGCGATGTGACTGCCTTGATGGGGGGTACCAAGCGTTACTACTTTTGTAACGAATTGGCTGGCGCCTGAGTTAGCTTCTAAGTAAGCTCTAGCTACTAATCCGCCCATAGAGTGGCATACTAAAGCTGTTGGTTCATTGCCAATAAACTCATCTATTTGTGTAAAAATAGCATCACGATTTGGGTCAAGCGTATTGTATGTAAGGTTTAACACGTTAACGCCTGAGCTCTCTAATCTAGAGCAAAGGGGGCGCATAACAAAGCCAGACATATACAAGCCATGTAAAACAATAACGTGTTTAACTTTCATATAACCCCTAAAGCAAATGCAATTACATTAATTGCTGTGGTTTTATCTCAATATTCGTATTATCAGTGTTCACCCATACCTCACCATCTTGAATGGTGACTGTAAGCTGTATGTTGCGATCAACTAGGGCTGCAAGTGCTTGTGTTGCTACATAGTCTAAACTAAAAATACTTAAATTTTTAAATTCGTACAATTTTGGTTGGTGTTTTTGCCACCATATTGCTTGGTTGTTCTCACCATAGGTATAAAGCACAACCTTTTTAGATTTATTACAGGCTTTTTTTAAGCGCTTTTCGTCTGGTAAACCCAGTTCAATCCACAGCTCTATTTCTTCGCTGTAATTAACGTGCCAAAGCTCTGGTTCGTCATCAGCGCTCAAGCCTTTTGTGAACTCTAAACCATCACAATAGTTAAGTGCAAACGCGAGAAGGCGGATCATTAACCGCTGGTCAGTTTCCGATGGGTGCTGAGCCAAAGTTAAATTTGTATCTTGATAAACATGGCGATCCATATCGCTAAGCGATAATTGTGCCTTCATAATGGTTGATTTAAGAGCCATAACAACTAATCTAAAAATATTTTCGCCAGTATAGCGCAATTAAATGAATTGCCAGTTAAAATAGCGCTTAAATATACGTTAGGAGTTAAAAATGGCTATCCAGTGGTTCCCTGGGCACATGAATAAAGCCCGAAATGAAATTAAAGAAATAATGCCACAAATGGATGTGATCATTGAAGTGCTTGATGCACGCATTCCTTATAGTAGCGAAAACCCAATGGTGACAACCTTACGCGAAGGCAAACCAGTCATCAAAATATTAAATAAGGCTGATTTAGCCGATCCTAAAATGACTCAAGTGTGGAAAGATTATTTTGAGCAAGAAAGTGGTGTTAAAGCGATTGCTTTTGGCCATGATAAGGCCGCTGAAGTACACCGTATTAATGAGCTTTGTAAAAAGTTAGTGCCGCATAAGGTGGGCGCCGACAAACAAATTAAAGCCATGATAATGGGTATCCCAAACGTGGGTAAATCTACATTAATTAATGTATTAGCAGGTCGTATAGTGGCCAAAACAGGCAATGAACCTGCGGTTACTAAGGCGCAGCAACGTATTAAACTTGAAGACGGTATTATGCTGTACGATACGCCAGGTATGCTTTGGCCAAAAGTAGAGAATGAAAACTCAGGCTATCGTTTAGGTGCAACGGGTGCAATACGCGACACTGCACTTGAATACGAAGAGGTGGCAAGTTACACCGCTGAGTATTTATTGCATGCTTATCCTGATCTTTTAAAAACGCGTTATAAATTAGATGAATTGCCAGAAAACGATTGGGAATTTGTGGAAATGGCGGGTAAAAAGCGCGGCTGTATTCGTGGTGGTAACCAAATAGACACGTATAAAATGTCTGAAATACTTATTAACGAACTTCGTGATGGCATTATTGGTCGTATTACCATGGAAACACCAGCGATGCGTGAAGAAGAAGAAATAATGGTTGCTGGGTTACGCGCCGCCGCTGAAGCGAAAAAAGCAGCTAAAGAAGAAGAGAAAAAACAACGCCGAGCACGTGCACGTAAAAATCGTCGTTAATTTTAAGGCTGAAAGCACTAAATTACAGACATAAAAAAAGCCCGTAAGGGCTTTTTTAGTTTCATATCTACCGTCACCGATATGAGCAATGTAGCAAGTAAAATAGTAGAGCGGTTACTTATCATCAACATCAAGGGGCGTTGCGGTTAATAACAAGTAACCATAGCTGTTAACGTGCGCCACACGTTGTTTCAGGGTCGAGAAACAAATTATTCATTCCGTTACAAGGCAGTGTTTCGTCTTGTTGATAGTGATTATCAATTAGATTTGCATGGCTGTCAATACTCAAATGCAAATAATTATCATTATCTTGATGTGTGTTTTTTATTCTCTTAAAAATCGGTATGTTAGCGTTAAATAACTATTCTTTTTTATTTTCACTTAAGCGTAAATTTATTTTATCTACGAGCACTTCATCGAGCTTATTAAACCTGCTAACAATAAGTAAAAAGTCACTTCCATCTGTTTTTATTACTTTAATAGTGGTGTTATCAAGCTCAGTTTTTCCGTATGAGGTTTCTATTTTATCAATGTCATTAAAATGACTCAGCTCTGATTCAAGCTGTCCATCATCGTTTTTGTAGTAACTAAAAATATAATTTTTGGTGATGCCATTACCATCATTGCGGTAATCAAATATTGCATCACTATAAAAATATAGGATCGTTTCGTTCTCGGGTGTTAAGCGATGCCGTTTTAAAAAGTGAGTTTGATAGGCCCATAATTTTTCTCCTTTTATTATAGCGCTATTAGGTAAAATATTAGCTTCTTGAAGCACACCAAATAGTAATATTGGCGCAAGCGCCAGAGATATAAAATATTGTCTGACTCGCCAGTAAGAGTTGTAGTGCAGCGCTTTTTGGTTGGTGTTTGCATGCTCTATGTAACTCACTAATGGAAGCCATAGAAAAGGCATAACCAGCAATGCGATAGTGGCGTACTCTTCCATGCGGTAAACCAATGTGGTTGCAAGTATTAATAAAAATGAAATAGCAGCGCCCCAGCTAGGGATTAGTTTACTTTTATTTGACTGCAATTCACTGTGTTGTTTCAGTGCTTGATAAAGCGGGTAATACCATAAAATGGCGAAAATACCGCGGGCAATAGGCATTATGTTGGCATTGTTTTGTTGCTTTATAGCTTTGAAGTTACGGTAGCACCAATAATTAATATAAATACCTAAGCTTAAAATGCTGTAAATAATAAATTTACTGACCGATACCGCGTAAAATGGGCTATTTTCAAAAGTAGGGCGCTTGGCGGATTCGAGTCGCCAATCTGCAAAGAAGAAAATAAGCAATAAAAGGTAACCGGCGAGTGCATATTTAAGCCAGTTACCTCCTAAGTTATTGAGTATGTCGGCCGTTGTTTGAGGTATTTCAGATTTGTCGGCGTACTTTAAAATTGAGTAGTGTGTGGCTGAAATAAGCTTGTTTCGTTGCGCTAGATAATCGTTTATGTTGTCAGCAGGAATATGGTCTTGTTTTGCATAAAAGTGATAGCTTAGCGTTAAAACATTATCAGTAAAATTAACGGATGTTTTTAAGTAAAAGTAATCGTTATCAATTTCGTCTTGGGCATTATCAAACGCCCAGTTTTTTTCTGTAAAATGAAGCTTTATGCGGGTATCAATTATGTTGGGGTATTCAAAGTAAAATGGGTCTGTGCGATCAGTTTGTTTTGGCTCGTAAACACTGTTTTGTATTTCAGAAGCGTAAAAGTCAGCTTCATATCCGTCACTGGTTTCTTCCCAAAACTGGCCAATAAGGTACGACTCCCTAGTAATAAACTGGCCTGTTTGTTGGTCTTCACTTACGTCCATGGGTTTGTCAGTTTTGAGTTCATTAAAAAAATCTTGGTAGTACTCAAAGTATGACTTTGCAACGCTGTCTAGCCCGTTGCGCGCTAAATTACTTCTGCGATTAATAGCTTGAAACTCGGCATAAGAATATTCGGTGGTAAAATGGACAGGCTCTTTTACAGTATTAGGGATATAAAATTGATCGTTTACTATTACTTTTTTATGCACAGGCGTTTGTGCCATGGAGGTTAAGGTACTTTCGCCATTTTTTATAATAAGGGCATAACCGTAATCAGGTTGTGCTAAATAGGCAAGTGTGCCTCGTTGATAACTAATAGTCGGATCTAACCAGTAGCGATTACCTTCGTGAGTAAGTGTAACAATAACGTGGTTAAAAACACTTGCGGTGGCCGGTAGGTCTATTAAGCGCTTTGTTTCTTCTGTGTCTACAAGGGCAGGATGCGCCTCTATTTTCATCGCTTTTAATAACGAAATAAGTAGGGCTGTTTTGTCTTTACAGTCGCCATATCGTAAAGATAGCGTTTCTGAAGCTCGTGTTGGCTGATGAGAATTAGTGCCCATTTCTAAGCCTAAATAGCGTATTTCGTCTTGGCTAAAGCGTAATGCTGCGGTAATTCTATCGGCTGTATTAGTATGCTGTGTCTGTATAGATTGTGCTACGGCGTTAATGCTATTAGGTGTTTCGATTGCCGATTTATATAGTGGTAATGCCCAATTAACAACCTCGTCCCAACGGCTATATTCAGAGAGGTAAACTTGCATGTACGGGTTGTACCATGTGGGTGTTTCAGAGTCTTGTGTGAGTAACGGTGCTTCAAACTCAGAAATAGAGTAGTCAGTACCGTATTGATTACTTGTTTGTTTTACTTCGGCATTGCCATTCATTGTTCTTATATTAAGAGGTGTTTGCTTACCCCATAAAACACGCATGTTTTGTTGCACTACAGGCACAGACCATCTAAGAGTGCGCCGAGTACTAAATTTATTGTCGTAGATAGGGTTGCTGCCGGTGACACTGTAGCTATAGTCGAGCATATCCCCGCTTCGCATATCGTCAACAATAATATTTAAAGACAGCCTACCGTTATAAATTTTATCAGCTAGGTCAGATTCGCTTTGGATAACCGACAACCTCGCAGTTGAAAGTTTATCGATGCGTTTGCCCTCTCTGAGAATAGAAAGTGTATGCAGGGTTAATTTTTCATAGCTTGGGTCAAAATCTAGGTTTAGTTGACTTATGTAGTCAACGCCACTTTGGTTAAGTGCTTGCATAACTAAGCGTGTGTAACGTTGTTGCTTTTGACGTTCGGGGACATAGGTTTGGTTGTCGAGTAATAGGTAGAGTGTGCCATCTCGCACTTTTGTCATATCACTTATTTGGGGTTGTTTTACGTAATGTAGGGTGACCCAATCACCAGGTACATCTATTTTATATTGCGTAGCATAAGCAGGTACATTAATCAGAAAAGAACTACATATTAGCAGCCAATAAATAAAGTATAGAAATATCCGTTTCATTGTTAATTCTTATTATTTTTTATTAAAGCTATACCACTTTGGGTTCATATAGTGGCCTATTTTTAATCGATATTACCATATTGAATGACATGTGAAGAGCTTTAGTATTGTATTATTTTTAAATGCTCGCTCTGCTTTGATTTTAATTAAATAAACCTTTCTTCAATGTGCTTGTGGGGGAATTTACGACTGTTTATTTATTCCTTAAAGGATGCAGTTACAGTAAAAATTATTAAAAATAACAATATGCTCGATGTATATAAGGCCTTTTAAGTTACCATTACAAAATTAAAAAGCATTATTTAAAATGCAGTGTTTATGAAATAAAGCCTAACGTTTTTATTGGTTTATATAATAAACAGCGTGTTGTACCGTTAATATATTCTCTTTGCAAAAAAAATATAGTGAATTGATTGCATTTTAAGCGACTTCTATGGTGATGTTCGCTTTAAGTAATGCTATACTCCCGCCGAATAATTTATCGACTTTATTAAGAGTAAAATAATGGCAGATTTATCGAAGTACAGAAACATTGGTATTTTCGCGCACGTTGATGCGGGTAAAACCACTACTACTGAGCGTATCCTGAAGCTTACAGGTACTATCCACAAAACAGGTGAGGTTCATGATGGTGAATCTACTACCGATTTCATGGATCAAGAAGCTGAGCGCGGTATTACTATCCAGTCTGCGGCAGTAAGCTGTTTCTGGAAAGATCACCGTTTCAACGTTATCGATACTCCTGGACACGTTGACTTCACAGTTGAAGTTTACCGTTCACTTAAAGTATTAGATGGCGGTGTTGGTGTTTTCTGTGGTTCTGGTGGTGTTGAGCCACAATCAGAAACTAACTGGCGCTACGCGAACGAATCAGAAGTTGCACGTATTATTTTCGTAAATAAATTAGACCGTATGGGTGCTGATTTTTACCGTGTAACTGAGCAAGTACGTAAAGTACTTGGTGCAGTACCATTAATCATGACTTTACCAATCGGTATTGAAGATGACTTTGTTGGTGTTGTAGACGTATTAGAGAAAAAAGCATACGTTTGGGATGACACTGGTCTTCCAGAAAACTACTCAATCGAAGACGTTCCAGCTGACATGGTTGACAAAGTTGAAGAATACCATGAAATGCTTATCGAAACTGCTGTTGAGCAAGACGATGACCTAATGGAAGCGTACATGGAAGGTGAAGTACCTTCTGTTGAAGATATCAAACGTTGTATCCGTAAAGGTACTCGTGACCTTGCATTCTTCCCTACGTTCTGTGGTTCAGCGTTCAAAAACAAAGGTGTTCAATTAGTACTTGACGCTGTTGTTGATTACTTACCGGCTCCAACTGAAGTTGATCCTCAACCTCTTATGGACGAAGAAGGTAACGAAAACGGCGAGTTCGCAATTGTATCTGCAGACGAACCTTTCAAAGCGCTAGCATTCAAAATCATGGATGACCGTTTTGGTGCATTAACATTCGTACGTATATACTCTGGTAAGCTTAACAAGGGTGACACTATCCTTAATGCGTTTACTGGTAAAACAGAGCGTGTTGGCCGTATGGTTGAGATGCAAGCGGACGAGCGTAAAGAGCTTACTTCAGCACAAGCGGGCGATATCATCGCTATCGTTGGTATGAAGAACGTGCAAACTGGTCACACTCTTTGTGATCCTAAGCACCCAGTAACACTTGAGCCAATGGTATTCCCAACGCCAGTAATCTCGATTGCTGTACAGCCTAAAGATAAAGGCGGTAATGAGAAAATGGGTGTTGCTATCGGTAAAATGGTTGCAGAAGATCCATCTTTCCAAGTTGAGACTGATGAAGATTCAGGCGAAACTATCCTTAAAGGTATGGGTGAGCTTCACTTAGATATCAAAGTAGATATCCTTAAGCGTACTTACGGTGTAGATCTTATCGTTGGTCAACCACAGGTTGCTTACCGTGAAACTATCACTCGTGAAATCGAAGATAGCTACACGCACAAGAAACAATCTGGTGGTTCTGGTCAGTTCGGTAAAATTGATTACCGCATCAAGCCAGGCGAAGTGGGTTCAGGCTTCACGTTCACATCATCAGTTGTTGGTGGTAACGTACCTAAAGAATTCTGGCCTGCAGTTGAGAAAGGCTTTAAATCAATGATGCAAGAGGGTGTGCTAGCTGGCTTCCCAGTACTTGACGTTGAAGTAGAACTTTTCGACGGTGGCTTCCACGCCGTGGATTCATCTGCAATTGCATTCGAAATCGCTGCTAAAGGCGCTTTCCGTCAATCAATCCCTAAAGCGGGCGCACAGCTTCTTGAGCCAATCATGAAAGTTGACGTGTTCACGCCAGAGGATCACGTTGGTGACGTAATCGGTGACCTTAACCGTCGTCGTGGTATGCTAAGTGACCAAGAAGCTGGTTTAACAGGTGTTCGTATTAAAGCTGACGTACCATTATCAGAAATGTTTGGTTACATCGGTTCACTACGTACTATGACATCAGGCCGTGGTCAGTTCTCTATGGAGTTCTCACACTACGCACCATGTCCAGCTAACGTATCTGAAACGGTAATCGCTGCAGAAAAAGAGAAAAAAGCGGCTAAGTAATTAGTCTTTTAAACTCTAAAAAAACCCGCACATGTTGCGGGTTTTTTATTGGTTGAAAATTATTTCAAGTGACTTTTTTAATATATAGCTAGCGTTTATTTTAAGCAGAAAAAAAGGAGCTCTGAGTGCTCCTTTTTAGTGTTATAGAATGATTAAGTAAACTTTCTAATTAGCCTTGCTTTAAGGGTTTTGATTTTAAGCTTACGAACACGATGAAAGCGCTGTACTGGCATTGTTGTTAATTGCTCAGCGGGTAGTATTGGTAAAGTTTCAGGGTATTGTCCTTTACTTGGTACTAATATGCTTTTCAGGTGCCCCTTAAGTGCAGCTAGCGTTTTATCGTTATCGACTTCACTCGGACATATAAATATACCTAGTTTTCTGAGTGCGATGCCAAACTCAATACTGCTAGAGTAACGAACAATAGGTGCTGCAAGTAGCAACCCTAATAAAATAGGGGACAACCACCAGAAAAATACAGGGGTAAAGTAATAAGCAATCCCGCCCCAAACAACTGCAACGACAGTTGAAAACAGTGTATAACCAAACGCTTCTTTCCACGACACCATGCGGCCTTCTCGCGGTTGAGCATCCCACGTTACTTTTTTACCTAAAAACACGCATATAACAAAGTAAGCATGAAAAACCATCATTAGTGGGGCCACTACAACGGCAAATATAGTTTCAATGACTGAACCAGCTATGAGTTTAATTGACCCACCAAAACGCTTGTTTCTATGTATTAAGGTGACAATTAAACCCATTAACTTAGGCAGTAATAAAATAACAATGGTTAGGTAAAGTAATGAATCAATTAAATCTGTTTTTGCAATCTGCCAAGTAGGAAATAATTGATAAGCACGGTTAAAGTACACATCACTATTAAGTGCGCGGGTAACGGCATCGATAGTACTTAATGCGAGCATTGATAGCCAAATAAGCGACGATATATATGCTGTGGCACCAAGTAAAAAATGAAACTTACTCATAAGCTTTAATTTATTTGATGACAATAAACCAAGGTGTTGAATATTGCCTTGTACCCATCGTCTATCACGAATTGCGTAGTCTAATATATTGCTTGGAACCTCTTCATAGCTACCTTCAATTTCAGATAACAACAGGACATCCCAACCAGCTGAGTGGAGTAAAGAAGCTTCAACAAAGTCGTGGCTGAGAATTTCACCACCAAAAGGTGCATTTCCTTTTAACGTAGGTAAGCCACAACATTTTATAAAGGCATCGATTCTAATTATTGCGTTATGTCCCCAGTAATTAGCTTGATCGGTTTGCCAAAAAGCAGAGCCGGTAGCAAGCATTGGGCTGTAAAGCACTGATGCAAACTGTAAAAAACGGCCAAAAAAGGTATCTTGACGAACAGGAATAGGGATAGTTTGAATAAGGCCCGCTTGCGGGTTATTGAGCATGCTAGTTGTGAGCTCAAGCATACACTTGCCAGTCATTATACTGTCTGCATCAAGTACAATCATATGATCGTATTTACTGCCCCAACGCTCACAAAAATCTGTTAAGTTGCCTACTTTTCGATGTTTATTGTCTTCACGGCGACGGTAAAAAATATGTTTAGCGGTATCACCTAAGCGTTCACACAGTGCATGCCATGCACTGAGTTCATTGTTGGCTATTTGTGGGTCTTGTGTATCGCTTAGCAAATAAAAATCAAAGTGTTCAAGCTGTCCCGTTTCTTGAAGTGACGCTAGGCTTACTTCAAAACCAGCAATTACACGGTGTGTGTCTTCATTGTAAATAGGCATTACAACCGCTGTTTTTTGCTTAGCAATAGCTTGGGCGTGAATCGCGATTGGTTTTATGCGCTTTAAGGTAAGTGGATCGATACGAAATAGCTGTAATACAAACCCTATTGTACCGCTACAAAAGGCCGTCACTATCCATGCAAATGTAATTGAGAATAAAACAAGTAGTGCATACTCAAGTGGGGTCATGCCGTTAGAGTTAAGTATGTCGAACATGATTGATATGCCATAGCCTGATATGAATATAGCGGCAATTGCAAAAAGCCATATGCGAGCTGTTTTAAACGGCATAGGTGTTCCTTTGTTTTGCTTACTTGATGTCATTTGGATACCAAACATAGCTCCATACCTCACTAATTTCTTTATTACGTAGTTTTAACGATAAGCGCATATCAACCGGACTGTCATCTTGTGGTGCAATTTTAAAAGCAACACGCCAGCCGTACCCTTCAGGTAACTTTTGAACGGATACATCGCTTACTTCACCTGTGGTAAGTTGAATATCGGCATCTAACTTAAGTTGCTCCGAGAGAGCATCTAGAGCAGGGCCTGAAAAATCAACAGTGAATTGACGATGACTTTGTGGTGGCGGGTTTTCTTCACCCGGCAAGGCTGCACTGCCGATACGAGTACGAACTACATGTGCTTTTTCATGTTTGTTTAAACTGCTATTAAACGTACTCATTGTGTAGCTCAGCTGTAATGAATCACCTGCTTTAAAGGGTTTTTCTGGTACCCAGTAGCTAACAATATTGTCGTTTGTTTCAGTATTAGTTGGAATTTCGACTAGCTCAACACGGCCATTACCCCATTCACCCAGAGGTTCAATCCACAAACTTGGGCGATCATGGTAATGCGCCTCTATGTCAAAGTAGTTATTAAAGTCACGGTCGCGTTGTGCAAGCCCAAAGCCTTTAGGGTTTTCATATGCAAATGACGTAACACTTAGTTGCGATGGGTTATTTAGTGGGCGCCATACCCATTTATCATCCTGTGATTGAGTTAACAAACCATCAGAGTCATGCACCTCAGGGCGGTAATCATCAAAAAACTTAGTACTGTTTTCACCGTGGTAGAACATGCTGGTTAGCGGTGCTATGCCTAACTTTTTCACGTCTTTACGGGCAAATATTTGCATGTCTATTTTAACGGTTGTGTTGGTAGTGGGGTCAATATTAAATTTATAAGCACCAGATACTGATGGGCTATCAAGCAATGCAAAAAGTACAATATTAGTTTGCTCTGCTTTAGGTTTTACTAGCCAAAACTCTTTAAACATTGGGAACTCTTCGCCAGACGCGAGCGCTGTATCAATTGCTAAACCGCGTGCTGAAAGTCCATAAACTTGGTTTGGGCCGACTACACGAAAATAAGACGCCCCTTGAAACACCATAATTTCATCTTTATATTTATCAGTATTTAAAGGGTAGTGAAGTCTAAACCCTGCATGGCCAAGTTGTGTGTTGGTCATGCTTTTAGTTAACTCATCCTTTAGTGGTGCGCTTGTCCCATCGTAATTATAAAAGTCAGTATTAAAAGGAAGCCTGCTGTGTGTTGAGTCGCTATCAACAGTATTGATTGTCACCGGTGTTTTGTACAAAAAACCAGGATGAAATAACTGTAATTCATACAAACCATCATCTTTCCAAACAGCTTGATTTTGCTTAAAACGAATGGAGCGGTAATCTTGATAATTAATGTTATTTAGTGAATCAAGTTCAATATTGTTAGGGGCCTTGTAGTCTTCACTGGCTAATTTTTTTGCACGTGCACTGATCACATCAAATAAACTACTTTGTGAAATAGAGGCTTTGGTTGTGCTTGCTAATACTTGGTTACTAACTGCACATGTTGAAAGTGCAATAAATAAACCCAAAATCGATTTAGTATGAGACTGCCATCGTGTTGTTAGTTGGGTAAGTTGCTTCATTTTTTCTTCCTTTATGAAAACGGCTAGGTCACATTTAAAAGTGATTTTTTTACTTAATGGGTAAGCCTAAATTAATATTTAAATTTGATGTTAAGTACTGACTTTGAGGGGGTCGCAAAGTTGTATTCAATAAAAAATTAAATATGTTTACCTAACACAAAAGATATTAAGGGAGGATAGCTGAAGCTTGTCTGAATTATTTTTACAGAGGAATAAAAAAAGCCGCAAGAGCGGCTTTTTGTTAATTACTTTATGTTACTTATTTCTTTTTAAAGCGACGCACAATAGAAAGTGGTGCTAAAAGAAGAGACAACCAAAGTAAAGAGCCTGCATCGTTATCATCATCTGAACGTAAGTTGTTTACTTTTACAGCAACTTTTTCAGCTTTTGATACGTTACCAACACTATCTTCTACTTGTACAGTAAACGTGATTCGGTTTTCAAATTCATAATCAATTTCACCAGCAACAATTAGCTGACCTTGATCATTGATTGAGACACTATCGTTCTCAGATATGATGAATTTAACAACAGGTGAATCTTCAGGATTCGGATCTGCGTAATCAAGCATACCAATTACGGTACCTACAGCACTGTTTTCATCAATAGAGAAAACTTGATCTGGAGCAACAACAGGGGTTTGCTCTTCTGGTGTAAGTACAATTTCAGATTTGATATCAACAATCACTGGATCATGATCAGACGCGCGGTATGCACTTTCTGAGTAAAGCGTTGACTGGTGACCTTCGCTCTTAAACTCTACATTGTAATCAAGTACGATAGGCTCGTCGGCATTGATGTGCCAATCTTTAGCTGCCACGACTTTACTAAGTAAAGACTCTGTAGCTACAGCGTGGTCAAGACTACCTGCACGGCCAGAGAAGCTGTAAGAGTAAGCTAGTGTGTTACCATCAAGCTCAGCCACAACATTTTTGTAACCTTTTTCGTCAAATTTGCGAATTGGATCTTCCATCGCGTAGGCGTTCATATCACCCACTAAGATAATATCTTCGTCGTCTACACCTGTTGGTTTACTATCTAACCAATCAGCAAATGCGCTTGCACCTTCTGTACGGATTTCATTCCAACATGCTTGCCCATCGTTTTGATCTTCATTAGCGCCACTTGCACTACCACAACCGCCTTTTGATTTTAAATGGGCGACTGCAACAGTAAATACTTCTTGCGACTCTAACGATTTAAAGCTTTGTGCGATAGGTGTGCGGTTGCTGAAATCAAATGGTGCTGCAGTTGTAATAGCAGCAGTACCTACTTCTTCAACTTTATTTGCGCGGTAAATAAGTGCTGTTGTAATTGCGTCAGTACCTACTTGGTTAACATTAAAGTCTACAAAAGCATATTCGTTTGCACTGTCAGCATCATTTAGTGCGTTTACTAAACTTGCAATAGCACTAAACTCACCAAAGCCATCGTTTTCAATTTCCATTAAACCAACAACGTCAGCTTGCATTGCGCTAATTGCACTTACTAGCTTAGCTTCTTGGCGAACCAACTCTTCAAGAGAGTCAGCACCACGGCTAGTTGGGAAGCCAGCGCCTTGGCCGTCACCATTGAAGTAATTTAGAACGTTAAAGCTTGCAACACGTAGGTCAGCATCAGGGTTTAATTCAGGTGCGTCCTCACGTGGGTTAGTTGCGATAAACTGCGGTGCAACTGTTGGGTGAATACGGTATGTGCTAAAGCTGTACGCTAATGCACCTGTTACGCTGTTTACACTATCGCCCGTACGTAATGTATTTTCTGCTGATAAACCAGGAGTAGGGTAAGCAGTAGGATCTGAGTTTTGAGTTGTAGAACCGTCATCAACTAAGATTTTTTTAGTTAAGTTTTCTACTTCAACAGCGTTAGCTGCATCGCCAGGCATAGCAACTTGTGTGCCTTGGTATAAACGTTCTGTTGCCAGCTCAACTTCACCGTAACGGCCTAAACCAAAGTTATTTGTCACAACTAACTCTTGGTCTAAAGTAACCAGCATACCTTCAAAGGCCTCTAAATCATCTTGGCTTGCTAAAGGTAAAGAAATTTTAGTAGCGCTTACTGATTGACCCGTTGCACATACAGCAACTTGAACAACATCAGAAATTTGCGTTGAATCGAAGTACTCATCAACTGTACCCTGAACACGTACGTGATCGCCAACGTTTACATCGGTATCTGCAAAGTAAACAAATACACCCTCAGAAGTTAGTGGGTTTGTATCCTCATCAGCGGCAAGTGAAGTTACAAAGAAGCCTTTAAGTTCATCATCGCCTTGGAAGTCGGCAGTAACGATACCTTCTAATTCTACTAATGTATCTACTAGTGGGCTTTCGTTACCTTCGCCTTGAATAGCGCTAATTAGCGTTTTATCAGCAGCACATACGATTGGCTCAATTGGATCTGGTTCAGGATCTGTCCCGCCACCATTACCCGCGTGAGAACCTAGACCGTCAAAGGTATCAATATCAAACTGTTCCCACTCTTCACTTGGTAAAAATTCAGCAGTTGAATCGGTGCGGCCTGACGTTATGCTTAGCTTGCGGCGCAACGTTTTGTTTTGTGTTTGTGCTGTAGCATCGGACCAAAATGACCCTGGATCAACACCTACTTGGCCAAAGCTATCTACAATCACGCCGTCTTTAGTTAAAACAAGGGCATCATCACCGTTGTAGTAAGTCACAGTGCTGGTTGTATCAGCAATATCAAGTATGTCGGCTGTTGCCCCCGGATTTGCAATTATATAGGTAGTATTAGCAGCTAATGTACCTGTTAAATCAATCGAGTTACCAACTGAACTACTACCATTTGAATAAAGTCCTAAAGTATAGCCTTCAAGAGAAACCTCAGTATCAGCACTATTATAAAGTTCAATGGCTTTATTATTGCTGCTACCTTCGATATATTCAGAAATGATTAGATCAGCGGACGCTGGTGCACTAAGACCTGCTAGTACAAGCGCCAGTGGCGTTATTTTTGTTTTAAACATTTTTTTATTATTCCCGTGTATTTAAATCCCAAAATGGGACTCCAGTTTAGAGAATCTAAATGACAAAAAGTAATACAACCATGTAACTTAATGTAAATGAATGTAAACAAAAAGGCGGTTTTACCGCCTTTTTATCAATTACTTACTTTTTAGTGAGATATTGTGCGGCTTGTTTAGCAAAGTAGGTTAATATTCCGTCAGCTCCTGCGCGCTTAAAAGCAAGTAAAGACTCCATAATTGTGGCCTCCTCACTTAACCAACCGTTATCAATGGCGGCTTTGTGCATTGCATATTCTCCGCTGACCTGATATGCGAAAGTAGGTACACCAAATTCATCTTTTACGCGGCGTACTATATCCAGGTAGGGCATGCCGGGTTTAACCATCACCATGTCGGCACCTTCTTGTAAATCAAGTGCGACTTCTCTAATTGCCTCATCAGAGTTAGCAGGATCCATTTGGTAGTTTTTCTTATCGGCGCCTTTTAAGTTACCTGCTGAGCCAATTGCGTCTCTGAAAGGGCCGTAATAGCTAGATGCATATTTAGCCGAGTACGCTAAAATGCGAGTGTGTATAAACCCGTCTGCTTCGAGCGCTTCACGAATAGCCGCTATTCGGCCATCCATCATGTCTGAGGGGGCAATAACATCGGCCCCAGCGTTTGCATGTGACAGGGCTTGTTTAACTAATATTTCAGTAGTTACATCGTTTATTACATAGCCTGTATCGTCAATAATACCGTCTTGTCCATGTGTAGTGAAAGGGTCTAATGCACCATCAGTAATAACCCCCAGCTCTGGGAAGGCTTCTTTTAAAGCGCGAACAGTCCGCTGTACTAAACCATCGTCGTTATAGGCTTCTTCGGCGTGGAGTGATTTTTTATCTGCAGGTGTCACCGGAAAAATAGCAATAGCCGGAACGCCCAAATCGGTAAGTTCTTGCGCTTCTAATAAAAGCTGATCAATAGATAAGCGCTCAATACCGGGCATTGATTCAATGGATTCACGGCGGTTTTTACCTTCCAGCACAAAAACAGGAAAAATGAGGTCGTTAACAGTAAGTTGATTTTCGGCCATTAGACGACGAGAAAAATCATCGCGACGCATTCTGCGCATACGTGTGTAGGGGTAAAGATCTAGTCCAGATTGGGCCATATTGCTATGCTCCTATTGTAGGTTTTCAAAATTGACAACTTGATTACGGCCATGTTGTTTCGCGCTATAAAGTGCTTTATCTGCGCGTTCAGTAAATAATTCAGGAGTGTTTATATCATCAGCAATAAAGGTACAAACACCAGCACTAATGGTAAATTTAATTTCAGCGCCCGCAACAATGACTGGGTTTTGATAAATATCTAATCGTATGTGCTCTGCTATATCAAAGGCGCCTTGGTTTGCGGTGTTTGGTAGTAAAATTACAAACTCCTCGCCGCCATAGCGAGCGACTTCATCCAGTGGGCGTTTTAAAAAGCGTTTAATAATGCCAGCAGTCGCTTTAATCACGCTATCGCCACTTAAGTGTCCGTAGGTATCGTTGATTGCTTTAAAGTGATCAATATCAATCATAATAATACTTAGCGGTGTTTGCTCTCTGCGTGAACGACGAAGCTCCATTACTAACTTCTTATCAAAAAATCGACGGTTTTTAGCGCCTGTTAACGCATCTTCTGTATTAAGTTGTTCAAGTTCTCTGTTTTTTTCTTCAAGCTCTCTAAGTGTTACTTGTAGCTCAAATGTACGTTCGTCTACTTGCGATTCAAGCTCGTACTGCGCTTCTTCTTGCAATGCGAGCCGCTCTTTTAAAAGTGTATCTTGCGCTGTATTTTCTGCTATTAAGGTTTGTTGTTCGATTATCTGCTCATCTCGTTCAGTTATAAATTGCTTCATAACCGCGTAACATAAGCAAAAGGTACAACCAAAAAAGAATACAGATATAATGATCAAACCCATTGTTTCGAAGGTGTACCACCCCATTACGGTTATAACAAAATAAACCGCTACTGCATTAAAAAAGCCCAAAGCTAGTAATAAGGCATTTTTAGATTTTGAAGGGTGGGCGCGAGTAGATAAGTAGGTTGTTAAAATATACAAACTCAAAACAATAGGAGTTATTATTAGGCAATATGCAGTGATTAACCAGTCAGGAAGTAGCCAAATAAATAATAGAGATGCCGCGAGCAATTTTGTTATTAACTTTTGCACGCGTGCTATTTTGCAAGTGTGTAGCTTGCACATTTGTAGCTGTAAAGGGAAAAACAAAAGCGCGATTAAAATAAGTAATATTGGCATTATTACTTGTTGAATTGCAGGAATACTCGGGTGTAAATAACGAAAGCCAAACCCGCCTAAATACGCCAAAAAAAGGCCTAAGGTAAAAGTAATCGCTCCCGCTAGTGCAAAATATCGCTTACGAGAAAATCCATATAAAAATAAACAGCTTAATGCTAGTGCTGCCAAAAAGCCGACCATTAATCCATAAACTAAGTTGAAGCCTTCTTTTTTAGTTAAATAAATATCTTGTTGCCATAAACTAATCGGAATACGTAAACCTGATGGATTGTTTACCTTAAGAATAACCCGGGTTGTGGAGCTTGCTGGAAGCGTCAGTTTAGCTAACAAAAACTCACTTTTTATGGGACGTTCATTAAGTGAGAATGAATCACCCAGCCTAATTTCTGACAATATCTGTGCATTATTTAAGTGAAACAGCTGAACTTCATTTAAAAATGGATTGTCTATTAAAACTAATGGACTAAAGCGACTATTTAACGTGTTATTTATTTCAAATGAGATCCAAACAGGGCGACTTTCTAGGCCAAAGTTTAAAAGTTTTTGATTAACCGAATGCCATTTTTTAGGCTCAAGTTTTAAAGCCGCCTCTACTGATGAAGGCTCAAAAGAATACGTGATATTTTTAACAGAGTAGGACGAAAAGTCCGAGTTTATTGTTACCGTAGAAGCAACACCTGAAAAAGTACAAAACAGTATAAACAGGTAAATAGCAGCCTTTAAACTGTTCATTAACGAGCTTCTAAACCAAAAACAGTATAAAAGTTATCGGTTGTTTGCTTAGCAATAACATGAGGCTCAAGTTGGTAAAGTTCAGCAATTGTTTGGCAAATATAGGGCAGCAATGAAGGCTCGTTTTTGCGAGACTTCGGTTTAGGTTTAACTGTTCGTGGAATTAAAAAAGGCGCGTCAGTTTCAATAAGTAGGCGATTTAAGGGAATACTTGGGATTAAAGATTGCAGTGCTTGTCCGCGCCTTTCATCACAAACCCACCCAGTGATACCAATGTATAAGCCTAATGCTAAATAGCGCTTTAATGCGTTTTCATCCCCTGTAAAGCAGTGGAGTATGCCGCGTACATTAAACTCGCTAAGAATATTGATCATGTCATGACTCGCATCACGTTCATGCAAATAAACCGGTAAATTTAACTGTTCGGCTAGCGCAAGTTGGCGCCTAAATACGCTACGTTGAATATCCCGAGGCGAAAAATCACGATTATAATCAAGCCCGCATTCACCAATCGCAATAACCTGAGGTTGATTGGCAAGTAATGTTAATTGACTCTCTAGCGAATCAGTTGCTGTTTTGGCATCATGTGGATGAATACCAGCGGTCGAAAAAAGTTGATAGGTTTTAGCTAACGCTAAAGATTGTTCACTCGATGAAATGTCGCAACCAATAAGCAGCATTTTTTCAACACCCGCGCTTTTGGCGCGGGTGATGACATCCAGATGCTCATCATCAAACTGGTGGTTTGTTAAGTTAACGCCAGCATCAACCAGTCTGTAAGACATTACTTGGTTCGTTTAACGCGAATAGAACGGTTTTGACCATCTTTACTAAGTAAAAATGAATTAAATACCCCGCGGGTAATGGTTACAGCATCAGACGCTTTTAAGCGTATGCTATCAGAACCAATTTGACGCCATTTTTGGTTATTATTTAATGTAATAATGAGTTCACCATAAAGGGCTTTTTCAACTGATGTTATCGTTGCTTTAATTTCACTTTCTTTATTTTTTTTATCTTGTTTATGTTCTAGGCCAAAGTCATCTTTTGGCGCATCAACCACCGCTACAGCAGGAGTACTTGTTGAAGCGCTTGGGGCAGTAAGCTTTTGAGTCACTGTTGGTTTTGTAAGTGATTTTCCTGCCATTGTATTGTCGTAACATAATAGACGGTTAAAATCATTTTCGATAAAGCTACATGCTTTTAGTGCTTGTGTATTAATGTCTGACTGCGCAGAAAATGCAGGTGCGCTCAATATAACCAGTAGTGAGAGTATTTGTTTTTTCATTTTATTCCTCAACTTCTTCTCGTGGTTTAGCGGTGTAAAATTTCGCTAAAATTAAACCTAATTCAAACAAAAGTAGCATAGGGAAGGCTAAAAGTGTTTGTGATAAAACGTCGGGCGGTGTTAAAAACATCGCTACTACAAAAACACCCACCACAATGTAGGGGCGCTTTTCTTTTAAACTCGCAGTTGTGGTTGCTCCACTCCAGCATAAAAGCATAATCGCAACCGGAATTTCAAATGCCACACCAAACGCAAAAAATAGTTTTAATACAAACCCTAAGTAACTACTTATATCTGGCGCGAGAGTCATCATTTCAGGACCTGTATTGGTAAAAAAGCCTAAAATAATGGGTAGCACTACAAAATAGCAAAATGCGATACCGCCATAAAATAGTAAAATGCTTGAAGCAAGAATTGGCATCAGCATTTTCTTTTCGTGTTGGTATAGCCCCGGGGCTATAAACCCCCAAATTTGATGCAGTATCCAGGGTATAGAGGCAAATAAAGCGACAAATAATGTCAGTTTAAATGGGGCGAAAAAGGGAGCAGTTACATCGGTTGCAATCATGGTTGCAGTGCTTGGTAAATGAGACACTAACGGCTGCGCAACAAACGTATAGATATCATTTGCAAAATACACAATTGCAATAAAAATAACTAATATACTCAACAGTGACTTTATAAGTCTGTCTCGTAGCTCTATTAAATGAGCTACAAATCCCGATTTTACTTCTTCAGCCATTATTCTTCATACCATTTAATAAGTGGACCACATAAAGGTAAATTAAATTCACTTTTTTTCATCAATAATTTGTTCAGGTTTTGATTCTTTTGGCTGTTTTTTATAGCTGTGGGTTACCGATTCTGCAGCTTGCTTTAGCTCACTTAAAGAGCTCTGCAACTCAGGGCTTAAATCTTGCAGGTTCTGCTGTTCAGCTTTTTTTAGATTTTCGTGGAGTTCGTGTACGCGCAGCTCTTCACTGACCTCAGCTTTAACAGAGTTAGCCAGAGATTTTACCGTTTTGATCCAGCGACTAACTGTTCTTATTGCTACGGGTAAACGCTCAGGCCCTAGTACAACTAAGCCTACAATAAAAACAACAACTAGCTCCCACATGCCCATGTTAATTAAACCTTATCACTATCTTTGGTTTTTTCTGTGTCTGTGGCTGCGGTATTTTGCGATTTTTGAATTTGTTCAGGTGTCTCTGTTTCAGTTGGTTTTTCATCCGACATTGCTTTTTTAAACCCTTTTACAGCTCCGCCTAAGTCACCACCCATGCCGCGTAATTTTTTAGTACCAAAAAGAAGTACAATGATTGCCAAAACAATCAATAATTGCCAAATACTAATGCCGCCCAATCCCATGGTTTTCTCCAATTAATAAAATGATTAAATGTATATTTTAAATACTAATTATACGCTCTAAACTGCAAATAGCACTTTGTTTATGTGTGTCGCCAAGCAGCAATAAAACATGCGATAGAACAGGTTATTGTAAGAGCTGCAGCAATGAAATCATGCTGTAAATAAAACAATGCTGACACCACCAAAGTAGCACTCCCCAACAAACTAAGCACTAAAGGTTTATGAGATATTGGTTGTGTAGGCACTTGTTTGGGTGCGGGACGCTTTAGGTTTTGATAAATCAAATCGGGAAGTTCAGGCATTTTTTCTGCCCAAAACGGTAAGTTTGCATACATTTGTTTTAACACAGACAATGGACCTACTTGTTCCTTTACCCACTGTTCTAAAAAGGGTTTAGCAGTTTTCCATAGATCAAGCTGAGGATAAAGTTGCCTTCCCAGCCCTTCTACATACAGTAAAGTTTTTTGTAGTAATACCAACTGTGGTTGCACCTGCATATTAAAGCGACGCGCAGTGTTAAATAAATTTACCAGCACATGACCAAATGATATTTCAGCAAGGGGCTTATTAAAAATAGGCTCACACACCGTTCTAATAGCAAACTCAAATTCTTCTATACTGGTATCTTCAGGGACCCAACCAGAATCAACATGCAGTTGTGCAACTTGACGATAATCGCGATTAAAAAAGGCGATAAAGTTTTCTGCTAAATAGCGTTTATCTTCTTTACTTAGGGTGCCAACAATGCCGCAATCTATACCAATATATTTAGGGTTCTCGGGGTGCTCGCGAGATACGAAAATATTACCTGGGTGCATGTCAGCATGAAAAAAACTATCTCTGAATACTTGCGTAAAAAACACTTCTACACCGCGTTCTGCAAGCAATTTCATGTTTGTATTTTGCGCTATTAACGACTCGGTGTCTGACACGGGTATACCGTAAATGCGCTCCATGACTAACACGTTGCTTCGGCTGTAATCGCTATAAACAGTGGGGATGTAAAGCGCATCAGAATCATCAAAATTACGTTTTAATTGAATGCCATTGGCGCCTTCACGCATTAGGTCTAATTCATCAAGCAGTGTTTTTTTATACTCTTTTACTACTTCTACGGGGCGCAAACGTTTTGATTCGTTATGTACATTGGCAAGTACTTGAGCGAGCTTTTCCATTAATGCTAAGTCGGCATTTATTTGTTCATGGATGTTTGGGCGAATTACTTTAATAACTACATCTTGTTCAATATTATTGTCGTCAATAAGCGTTGCAGTATGCACTTGTGCGATTGAGGCGGATGCTAATGGTGTTTGTGAAAATTCACTAAATAGCTCGCTAATATCATTAATTTCAAGTGCATTTTCTATAATTTTTTGTGCTAGTTCGCCTTCAAAGGGCTGAACTTGGTCTTGTAAAAAGGCAAGCTCTTGCGCGATATCGTGAGGAAGTAGATCGCGACGTGTTGACAACATTTGACCAAATTTAATCCATACAGGGCCCAGTTCTTGTAATGCTAAACGTAAGCGCAGCCCGGCAGGTTTTTCTTTATGCTGATTTCGTAACCAAAATAAACACCCTCTGGCAATTTTTGCAAACCAAGGCGCTTTATTTTTAGGTACTAATTCGTCTAAACCATAGCTAAGTAATGTTTTAGTGATGTAATACAATCGTGAAGAAGACACAAAAAGTCCTTAGCGTGTTATAGCGTTTAATAAAGTGTTTATACGCTGCTCTATAGCGGCAACTTGGCCTTTTAGTTCTCTATTTTGTTGTTTAAATTGTGCAAGTTCTAAAGGGTGAATAGTGACTGCTAATTCGTCTTGAAATAAGCTTGTAAGTGTAGAGCTTAGTTTTGCTGTTACTTTACTTCCTTGATGCTTTAGCGACATTAAATGCATGTAAAGTTGTTGAGCTGGAGCATCGCCGATATACGCTGATAGTTGCTCAGGCCAATCTATGTCTATTTCCGAAAATGCACCGCTATATGCTTGAGCTATATTCAAATCACCTTGTAAATCAAGTTTATCTTGGCGAATTAACTGTGTAAGTATGGCCGGGTTTTTAAGTGCAACAAGCGTGTCGATATCAGCGCTTATCATGCAATCGCTATAATCGCTGTTGTCTGCGGTATAAATGTGTAATTTTTCGTCAGCAAAAACAAGTTGTATGGTTTGTTGCCAGTCTCTAACTTCAACAAGTAAACGCTTTTGTTTTACTGTAGTTAGCTTGTGGGCAACGTTAGGGTCGAGTTTAAGTGCTTGGTTTAAAATGCGCTCAACAAGCGAAAGTACAAAGTTGGGTAGCATCAAAAAGGTTGATATATTTGTATCATCACTGGTTTTTTCAGTTGCTTGATCAAGCGCCATGACTCTGTGCCTTAATATTTAAAACCACGGTGAAGGGCAACAATTCCGCCTGTTAAGTTTTGATACGTTGTTTGTTCAAATCCAGCTTCATTCATCATTGCTTTAAGCGTATCTTGGTCTGGGTGCATACGAATCGACTCTGCTAAATATTGATAAGACTCACTGTCGTTAGCAACTAGCTTGCCCATTGTTGGCAATAAATTGAACGAGTAAAAGTCATATGCCTTGCTAAGTGCTTCATGTTTTGGCTTAGAAAATTCTAATACTAATAAACGACCACCTGGCTTTAGTATGCGATACATTGAGCGCAACGCCTTGTCTTTGTCGGTTACATTACGTAAACCGAAGGCAATGGTGATCACATCAAAGCTATTATCTGGAAATGGCAGCATTTCAGCATTCATTTGTACGTAGTCAATATTGCCCACAAGGCCTAAATTATGAAGCTTTTCACGACCTACTTTGAGCATAGATGAGTTAATATCGCCCAGAACCACTTGGCCAGTTTCACCGACTAGTTGACTAAATTTTGCCGTTAAATCGCCTGTACCACCCGCTAAATCGAGTACATGATGGCCTTTACGAACGCCAGAACTGGCTATAGTTTGACGTTTCCATAAACGGTGTACACCAAAAGACATTAAATCATTCATTACATCGTACTTAGCCGCAACAGAGTGGAATACGTCTGCAACCATTGATGCTTTTTCGTTTTCAGCAACGGTTTTGTAGCCAAAGTGCGTGGTCTTTTCAGGGGTTTCGTTCATGATTAATCTCTATCGTGGCAATAAGCACTAGTGTACTTTATTGTGCACCGAAGGTGCAATTTGAATATGATTTATCAGGTGTTTTATTGGCCGGCGGTGAAACTGCTTTGACCAAGTGAGCGGGCTTTAAATGCCGCATGAGACGCTTTTTTAGCCAGTTGGTTAAAGTCTTCTTTTTGCTGATGCTGAGCAATACCTAATGATAAATTAATACCAGGCAGTTTTGCACCACTTTTTGCACTTACAAAACGCAGCTTTTCAACGCCCTTACGGACTTTTTCAGCAATGAGAATTGCTGTTTCAGGGTCAATGTCCGCTAGTAAAACAGTGAACTGATCTTTAGCAGTACGCCCTGGTAAACCACTTTGCATCACATACTTTTGAACTTGTTTAGCCACTTTATTTAAAATGACTTCACCAATAACATCGCCAAAGTTATCCACAAAATGGGCTAAGTTATCTATTTGAATGGCAATGGCACAAATTGACTTGGATTGGTTTGTCCAAAGTTCAGTTTGCTGGGTCAAATAATGACGTTTAAATAAACCGGTTTGACTGTCTATAATGTGTTGTTTTCGAAGTTGAGAAAGTTGTTTTTGTGTTCTTTCATGTAGTTTTTTAGCTCTAGCTAACTCTTGCTTAAACTTTTTATGCTGGGCGAGTAACTCAGCAGTTTGCTTATCAAGTTTATTAAGTGCTTGGCGGCTTTGTTCTATATTATTTTCGTCAAGCGAATGAACACATTCACTCACTTGAACAGCAAAGCGACTGATTTGTTTTTCTGTATTTTGTGCATTGTTAGATAATGAGGTAATAACACCGTCTACGTTTTGAATCATCGACACTTGCGTGTTGTGTCCGACGTTTAAAAACTCAAAGTAAAGCTGCTCTATTAATACACCATCAATGTTTTCATCGGTAGAAATAGCGCGATCTAATGTTTTATTTAATTTTAGATTTGCTTGGCTAACATAGGTGTATACAACTTGAAAGTTCAGGGGCGTTGGCGGCAATGCATAACGTTCTAAGAACAAACACACTTGAGTCATTTTCTCTTGAGCAATAGCCATGGAATCATGGAACATCATTATTTAATACCAACTAAGTACGCATCAATGCTTAATTTATAATTTCATTCCATGAGTCGATTGTGCGTCCGAGCTTTTTTATTATTTTTTTACTACAGTAATCGTTATAACTGCTATTAAAAAGCAAAAATAGGGCCAAGGGAACTTAAATTTTACTTTAGTCGCTTAATAGCTGCTTTTCTCATCAATTAGACTTGTTTTTAACTCATTTAATATGATTTATCGTTTAATAAATATTTTAAACGGTACTTTTAGGGCTGATTTTTATTTAGACACTCACCTTACAGTTGTGTTTTTAGTATTAAAAAAAGAGGCGTACCATAAGCAGTGTTTTGAGTTTAACGAGCTCTTTTATTAAGTAAGTTTTAAACCTAAAAGGTACTCTCAGCAACGATGCTTATCTCATTTACTTGCTATTTACTGAGTCTGCGATAGTTTTGTGAAATTCATTATCTGACTAAACTTTATTATGACGAATCATTTATTACTCAAGCCAATACGCAATACGCTCATCAGCATGACGTTTTTATGTACTTTAAGTGCCTGTCAAACAACAAACCATAACGTCGATAGTCAATTTACAGCGATAGCTAACAGCATTGTAGATTACCGACAAACTATGAGTCCATATGCTAACACTGAGGGCGTTAATGGTTATTTGTTGGCTAATTTATCGCCTGATTTTTTAGCTCAACAATACAATAAAAAAATTCAATTTTTGGCTGAGTTAGATGCAATTAACACAAATAAATTAAATGCTGAAAACCAAATAAACTTCAACATTATTCGGGCGCAGGTACAAAACAGTGTTGACGAATATGTATTTAATACTCATTACATGCCGTTAACTTCTGAGTACGGTTTTCATTCTGGCTTATCGTATATTGTAAACAGTAGCCAATACAAAACACTGCAAGATTATCAAACTTATTTAGCGCGTTTGGCTCAGGTTCCTCGCTTTTTTGAACAAAACATTTATTGGATGAAAAAAGGTCTTCAAACAGGCCTTACGCAACCTAAAGCGGTGCTTGAAGGGTACGAAGAGTCAATATTGGCTTATATAGTTGATGATGTTACAACATCTGAGTTTTACAAACCTTTTTTAAAAAATAGCGCAGCTTTGTCAGAGAGTGAATTTAAATCGCTTCAACAACAGGCTCAGTTGGTAATTAAAGATAAAGTAATTAAATCGTATAAAAATTATTTAGCTTTTTTTACACAGGAATACCGCCCCGGTGCGCGCACTACCATAGGGATTTCAAATACGTCAAACGGCGAGTCGTTTTATAAAAATAGAGCAAAATATTACACCACTACCGAAATGACCCCTAAAGAGATACATGCTCTTGGTTTGCAGGAAGTAGCCCGCATTCGCGGCGAAATGGAAGCAATTATAAAAGAAGTAGAATTTGAGGGAACATTTGCAGAGTTCATCCACTTTTTACGAACCGATCCACAATTTTATGCAACTACACCAGATCAACTACTTAAAGAAGCAGCATACATAGCTAAAAAAATGGACGCGCAACTACCAAAGCTGTTTCATACGCTACCCCGTAAACCATATGGTGTTGCGCCTGTACCTGCGAGCATCGCACCTAAATACACAACGGGTCGATACTCTGGGTCAAATAGGGATGATGAGGCAGGGTATTATTGGGTAAACACGTACGCACTTGATAAGCGCCCACTGTATGTATTAGAAGCGTTGACTTTACACGAGGCAGTACCTGGCCATCATCTACAAATATCATTGAATGCAGAGCTAGAAACCCTGCCAAGCTATCGTCGAGATGCGTATTTATCGGCCTTTGGTGAAGGCTGGGGGCTTTACTCTGAGTATTTAGGCATTGAAGCCGGTTTTTATCAAAGCCCATATAGCCGATTTGGCCGTTTAACTTACGAAATGTGGCGAGCGGCTCGCTTAGTGGTTGATACTGGTATGCATATGTATGGCTGGAGTAGAGAGCGTGCTATGCAGTTTATGAGCGAAAATACGGCATTGTCGTTACACAATGTGAAAACCGAAACCGATCGCTATATAACTTGGCCTGGCCAAGCGCTGTCGTACAAAATTGGTGAGCTCACAATTAAACATTTACGTAAAGAAGCTGAGCAAGCACTTGGGCAAAATTTCGATATTAGGGAGTTTCACCATCAGGTATTACGCCATGGCTCTGTTCCTTTATCAGTTTTAGAGGCGCAAGTACGTTTGTATATTAATGAAGAGCTAGCCAAACAGAAGAGTTAACCTACAGATGGTTAATTCTTGAATGCATAAAAGTGTTATGTCATGTTGGGCATAGCACTTTTTTATTTTTACAGCAGCGAACCCTACAATGAATAATTTTATAATGTTTAGTATTGATGTATTTGCGAGTCTATTTATTGTTTTTTTAGGTTTGCTGGTTTTAATTGTCGTTATTTTTTATATCCGCGATGTTACACAAACAAAGCATGCAATTAGACGAAATTACCCGGTAATTGGGCGCTTTAGGTATTTTTTTGAACGCCAAGGCGAGTTTTTCAGACAATACTTTTTTGCCCTTGATAGAGAAGAAATGCCTTTTAATCGGGCCGAACGTAGTTGGGTTTACCGTGCTGCAAAAAACGTAGACCGTACTGCGGCATTTGGATCTACACAAAGCTTAGAGGTCACAGGTACGGTCATGTTTATGAACTGCGCCTTCCCTACGCTTGATGAAGAAGCGCTTGCGCCAAGTGAAGTAACGCTTGGGCCCTATTGCCAAACACCTTATTCAACCAATTCGTTATTTAATGTATCGGGAATGAGCTTTGGTGCGCTGTCTAAACCCGCTGTCCGTGCTCTTTCTAAAGGAGCCAAGCTCGCAGGCTGTTGGATGAACACGGGTGAAGGTGGCTTGAGCCCTTATCACCTTGAAGGGGGCGCCGATTTAGTTTTTCAAATTGGTACTGCTAAGTACGGGGTGCGCGATGAAAATGGGCAGCTCAGTATCGAAAAGCTCAAACAGGTTGCAGCACACGAGCAGGTTAAAATGTTTGAGCTTAAAATGAGCCAAGGTGCTAAACCCGGTAAGGGAGGTATGCTTCCTGGGCGTAAAGTGAATGCTGAAATAGCAAAAATACGCGGTATCCCTGAGGGGGAAGATTCTATTAGTCCAAATGGGCACCCTGAAATTAAAAACCCCAGCGATATTCTCGATATGATTGCGACGGTACGAAATACTACAGGTAAACCAACTGGCTTTAAGGCCGTTATTGGTGCGTATGGCTGGTTAGAAACCTTATTTGCTGAAATAAATCACCGTGGTATAGAGTCAGCTCCTGACTTTATTACTATTGACAGTGCCGACGGTGGAACAGGTGCTGCTCCTCAACCCTTAATGGACTCTGTGGGATTACCACTTCGTGAAAGTTTACCGCTAGTAGTTAATATGCTTGAAAAACACGGACTGCGTGATCGCGTTAAAGTCATTGTTTCGGGTAAGCTTATTGTGCCTTCTAAAGTTGCTTGGGCGTTAGCGCTTGGGGCCGATTTTGTTGTATCGGCTCGCGGACATATGTTTGCATTAGGGTGTATTCAAGCAATGCAATGTAACAAAGATTCTTGCCCTACCGGTATTACTACTCATAACGAACGCTTGCAGCGCGGTTTAAACGTTGCTGATAAAGCGCAGCGAGTGGCTAACTACAATAAGTATATTCACTATGGCGCGGGGCTTATTGCTCACTCATGCGGTGTAACAAGTGCACGAGAGCTTAAACGTGAGCATGTACGCATAGTGCAAGAAAGTGGCCTTTCGGAGCCATTAGATAAAATTTACGAAAATTATAAGTAAATCAAAAATAAACAGACGCAATAGTCGCGTGTTTATTATGAGCTGTTTTAAAAATGAAGTAAGGAAAGTGCGTGTTCAATAGTAAATTACCCGGCGTTGGCGTAAGTATATTTAGTCAAATGAGCGAGTTGGCGAATCAGTTCTCTGCAATTAACCTTTCGCAGGGCTTTCCGGAATTCGACACTCCAAACTTTTTAAAAAGTCAGATCACTCATTATGTTCAAAACGGTTTTAACCAATACTCCCCTTCAAGTGGTGTGCCTAAATTACAGCAGCAAATTGCAAATTTGGTACAAAATAAATACGCTACAGAGCTTAATGCTGATAAGCAAATAACTATCACATCAGGTGCAACCGAAGCCCTTTTTGTTGCCATTCAAGCAGCTGTACGACCAAACGATGAGGTCATTGTATTTGATCCTGCTTACGACTCCTATAAGCCAGCTATTGAGCTTGCTGGTGGGAGGTCAGTACATATTGCTTTAAATGCGCCAGACTTTACGATTGATTGGCATAAGGTAGAGCAAAAAATCACAAAAAAAACACGCGCTATTATTATAAATACGCCCCACAACCCAAGCGCTAAAATATTTACACATCACGATATTCTAAAGCTTAAAAGATTAGTTGGTACTTACAACCTTTATGTTATTAGCGATGAGGTATATGAGCACATTACCTTTGATGAGCAACTACATTTAAGTGTACTACGCGATCACGAGTTATTAGCTAAAAGTTTTGTTATTTCGAGCTTTGGTAAAACATTTCATTGCACAGGGTGGAAGATGGGTTACTGCATTGCCCCTTATGACTTGTCAGGTGAGTTTAGAAAGATTCATCAATATGTCACCTTTTCTAGCTTTACACCTGCTCAGCATGCATTGGCCGATATGTTAGAACAACAAGGCGATCATGTAGATAGACTTAGTGATTTTTATCAACAAAAGCGTAATTTACTTATACGTCATTTACATGGAAGTCGATTTACAATTTTACCAAGCCAAGGAACCTATTTTTTATTGTTAGATTACAGTGATGTATCTGATTTAAACGATATTGAATTTTGCCATTGGTTAGTTGAGCAAGCAGGTGTTGCGGCAATACCCTTAAGTGTTTTTTATCAAACGCCCCCGGGTGACAAGGTTATTCGCTTATGTTTTGCAAAAAATGATGAAACCCTAAAAGAGGCAGCCCATATTTTATGTCAACTTTAACGCTCACATTAGTACAAAGCTCTCTTCACTGGCTCGATAAAAGCGCTAATTTAGCGATGTTTGATAAGCAACTAGGTGGGCTAACAGAGAAGCCTGACCTTATTTTATTACCTGAAACGTTTGCCACTGGTTTTGCTATAAACCATGATTGCGCGGAGCCAGAGAATGGCCTAGTGCTTACTTGGTTAAAACAACAAGCAAAAAAACATAATGCAGTGATTGCTGGGTCGGTGCTGGTGGCGCAAAATGATAAAAAAGCCAACCGTTTTTATTGGGTAAAACCATGTGGTGAAGTGACCCATTACGATAAGCGTCATTTATTTCGCTTAGGCAATGAGGGAGATCATGTAATAGCAGGAAATGAGCGAAAAGTTTTTGAAATTAATGGCTTTAAAGTACTGCCTCAAGTTTGCTATGACCTGCGTTTTCCGGTGTTTCAGCGCAATAAAAATGACTACGACATAATGGTTAATGTAGCAAATTGGCCAGCGGTACGACGTCCCGCTTGGGATACATTATTGGCAGCTCGTGCGATAGAAAATTTATGTTATGTGGTAGGGGTTAACCGTGTAGGCGATGATGGTAATGGCGTTGCTCACAATGGTGGTACGGCTGTTTATAACTTTAAAGGAGAGACATTAGCCAAGGCGGGCGATAATATTAAACAATTATTGACAATTACACTTGAAAAAGAGCCTCTAGATGCGTTTAAAACGTCTTTTCCCGCTTATTTAGATGCCGATCCGTTTACGCTAACTTAAGTTATCTTCACTTAGCACTAAAAATATTTAGTGTTAAAATAGACGCTATTACATTGATTGGCGGCTAATTAGCATTATGAATACTTTAATCACTCCTGTTATTTTAGCTGGGGGTATTGGCTCTAGACTGTGGCCTTTGTCGCGCCAAGCCATGCCCAAACAATTTTTACCGCTACTCGATAACCACTATTCGTTATTACAAAGCACTTTAGCGCGAGTGTCAGGTAATCAGTTTGAAAAGCCAATACTGGTTTGTAACGAACAACACCGTTTTATTGCTGCCGAGCAAAGTACAATTATTAACCCGCAAGCGCTTTTACTAGAGCCTCAGGGTAAAAATACGGCGCCTGCCATTGCGTTAGCCGCATGTTACGCACTACAGCAGGGGATTGATGGACCAATGTTAGTGATGCCAGCCGATCATTATATTGAAAATTTTGATGAGCTAACACTTCAGTTAAATGATGCTGTTAAGTTAGCTGAGCAAGGAATGCTAGTTACCTTTTCAATTACACCTACACACGCGCACACAGGGTTTGGGTATATAAAGCAAGGCAGTAAAATTTCAGGCTCAAACTGTTTTGAAGTCGCTGAATTTAAAGAAAAGCCAACCCTAGCAACAGCACAAAAATACCTAGCGGAAGGTGGTTATAGTTGGAATAGCGGCATGTTTTTATTTACGCCACGAGCTTATTTAAATGAGCTTGAACGTTTTGCGCCAAAAATAGCACACAGTGTTCATGCTGCCTCTCAGTTTTCACACGACTTAGGCTTTACAAGGCCAAACATAGAGCCACTTAAAAGCTGCCCAAGTGACTCTATTGATTACGCTATTTTAGAGCGGAGCAACAATGTAGCGGTTATGCCTGTTGCGCTTAAATGGAGTGATGTAGGTAGCTTTAGTGCGCTTGCAAGCCTTACTAAGCAAGATGCGCACGGTAATAACGAAAACCAAAACCATATAGCACAAAACAGTACGAATAATTTTGTTATTAGCGAACCCGACCATAGTATCGCAACGCTTGGGGTAAGTGATTTAGCCATTATTCACACCCACGATGCCACACTGGTTGCCGATAAGAATAAGCTCGACGGTTTACCTTTATTACTTAAACAATTAGCACAGAGCCAAAGTGATAAGCTCAATCACCATCAGGTTGTGTATCGTCCGTGGGGTAACTACCGCACTTTGGTTGAAGATAGTGGTTTTAAAGTTAAAAAAATAACCGTTAATAGCGGTGCTAAACTTTCAACACAGCAACATCAGCATCGTGCAGAGCATTGGGTGGTGGTATCGGGAATTGCCAATGTTCGCATTGATGAGCAGTTGCTAACGCTCACCCAAGACCAATCGTGCTACATTGCCGCGAAGCAAGTTCATAGCTTGGCGAATAACCAACAAGTGCCATTAATTGTTATTGAAGTACAAACGGGTGCCATACTTGATGAATCCGACATACAACGGTTTGATGACTTATATGGCAGAGAAGGGCTTTAACGCCTTTTTAATTTACTTTATGAAAGTTGTCCACGGACAAACTTTAAGTATTTTTCAAGGCTGCGTTGCCACAGTTCGAGCGCTTCATTAAGTAGATCGTTATGTGGCTTATTATCAAGTAATCGGCGTTCTATTTTTTTAAGCTCCATGCCATAGCGGTTAAACCCTAATTGTAATGCAGTGCTCGCTTGGCGATGCAAAAGTTTAATGCATTGCTCGGGGTGCTGGTCTATTAACCCTTGGCAGCGAATTAACTTATTTCGAGCAGAAAGTACAAACTCATTATAAATAGACGATACCTCATCCTCACTAAACGAGCTGGCGAGTGTTTCTATAGCCGTTTTATCATAAAGGGTATCAATAAGTTCTACTGCAATATTTGTGGTTTGATTTGATTGAGAGTCGCTTAATGCTTGGCGTAGTTTTTGGTGTTTAATTGGCTTACCAACAATATCTTTAATGCCCAGCGCTAAATACTCTTTAACTTCATCAGGACTTAAACTGGCAGTAAAAGCAAGTATAGGTGTTCGCTGATTTTTGTGCTCAACACGCTTGAGGCGCTTAATAACTTCTTGTCCTGTTAAATCAGGTAGGTTCATATCAAGTAAGACTACGTCAAAGTGATATGCTTGCATTAGCTCAATGGCGCTTTTACCGTCTTTAGCGAGCTTAATTTTGTGCTCGTCGTCTGCCATAAACTCAATGGCTATTTTTTGGTTTAGATCTAAATCTTCAACCAAAAGAACATCAAGCCCTGTTAAGTAGTCTTTTGTTTGATGGCGTTGCTCTACAAGGCTTAACTCACCTAAGGTAAAGGTCGTTATAAAGCTAAACACACTACCAATACCCAGTTCGCTAGAAATCTCAAGGCGACTACCGAGTTTTTCTAATAAGCGGCTTGTAATTGCAAGCCCGAGACCCGTGCCACCTTTTTCTTTACCTGCACTACTTTGTACATAGGGCTCGGTTAAGTATGCAATTTCATCGTTTTCAATACCCGGGCCTGAATCCTTAACACTGACTTTAATGGTGTGTTCTAGCTGCTTTTCTAAAATCAAATCAACCTGAATTTTTACCACACCACGGTCGGTGAACTTTATTGCATTGCCGACTAAGTTAATAATTATTTGTCGTAGCTTTTGTTGGTCGCAGTAGTAACAGGCTTGCTCGGGAACATTACACACAAGCTCAAACTTAAGCTGTTTTTGTTCAGCTAACGGGCTGAGTAACAGGCATAAATTATTTAGCCAGGTTTTAAATTCAATGTCTTCTTCATAAAGGGCTTCATCACTTTGGTCTAAACTTGCATATTCAAGCACTTTATCGACTAGTAAATTTAATGATTCTGCTGAGTTAATAATTGCTTCGCAATAAGCCTTACTGTGTGTATCGCTTGTTTGGTTCATAACCAGTTGCGCGCTACCTAAAATACCATTAAGTGGCGTGCGTATTTCATGGCTAATGGTAGATAAAAATAGTCCGCGTATTTCTAAATCTTTTTGGGCTTTAGCGGCTAACGTATTGAGGTGATGTTCCCGGCGTTCATTACATAATAGCGCCATGCCTGCAGCATAAAACATCGGTGCAATAGTTCCGTTTAAAAATAGTACGGTACTAAACCAGCTGCTTGAAACGATATCTTTTTGCTCAATTTCATTCATAAAAATTGAACGTGCAATAAAGGCTAACACCACGAGTGTTAAAATTGTAATGTATACAATACTGCCGTTGGGATAAGGTTTACGAGCGTACTTTATAAATATAAACAGTAAAAACAAGGCTTCTGAAATATGTTGTAAATCGGATGCGATTACACGGCCAGCTAAAGAGGGATCAAAAAAACTATAATAACCAAATACCACTGCACTAAATGCAGTGACTGAACAAAGAAGCTTAAACCCAGGCCCGCGATAATTCAAAAATTGGCTAATAGAAAAACAGTGCACAATAGAGGCTGCAAACATTAAGCTACATGCTGCATTTATAACAATTAAATTATGGGTGTTACTCATAAAAGCAAATGCAATAACTGCACATAGCATTAATACCGGGTAAAAAATATAGAGTAGTGTGCCCGGAATTTGCTTATTTGTTCGCCATGTTAAAATATTCAAAAATATCATAACAACAATAACGGCTATGCTGGCAAAATAAAGAGTGTAGGAATCGAGCATCAGGCTTCCAGCAAAGAAATTTTAAGTTAGAGTAATTAAAATATTTTAAGTTAACAAGTGCTTAGGCTAAATACAAAAAAAGACACCTAAGTGTCTGTTTTTGTATTTCAGTCAAAGTAAGCGTTTAGCGAATTTCGTCTGGTATATTTTGCTGTGCCCAAGATAATAGCTCAATACGGTTACGACACTTAGTCTTTCTAAATGCGCTGTATAGATGAGTTTTTACTGTGTGTGGGCTAATGCTAAGTTCTTCAGCAATTTCTTTATTTTTAGAACCGTTACTCATTAATGAAATAATTGCTTTCTCGCGCTTAGTAAGTTTGACAGGTTCAATATCGCCCTCTGTAAGCTTGTGAAGTGCGTCTTTATTAAACTGCAACATGCGATTTAACGCATTACACATGATGTCGCGACGATACCAAAGCTGATCTTCTAATAAGAGTCGAATACCTTTCATTAGCACATCTGCATTGTCGGTCGTATAAAACACACCACGAATCCCGCTGAGTAATGCTCGATTGGCAAGCTCAGGGTTTTCATCTAAGTTAAATAATATGATATCGCACTTAACACGTAGGTTTACTAGTTGTTCTTTTAATTTTCCCCACGCGTCATTGCTAGACGTTTCAATAAAAAGTAAGCGAGTCCCTTCAGGTATATCCAATATATTAGTACCCGTTGTTACGTCTAGTCCTTGCGTTTTTAGCAATGGCTCTAATACGTTAATACCAATAGTATTAATTGGATCTTTATCTAATAACAAAAAGGCAGAACTGCTCATGTTTTTATACTCTTTTATAAAGCTGACTGATTAAGTTTATCACGATTCCCACACCTTTAGTATTAGAAAACCGCTATCGTACTTAAAAACAAGTACAATTTTATGATTATTTAAACATAAAATGTTGCAAATAAGTAATTGTTTTTTAATTTATAGGAACACATGCTTTTACATAGCATGTAGTAACCGAGCTTAATTAAACGATTTCTTTTTTGTTATCTTGATAAGGAGGCCACCCCATTTGCTTACCGGCAAGCATGTGAAGATGGATATGATAGACGGTTTGGCCGCCATGATCGTTGCAGTTCATAACAACACGGTAGCCGTCATCGCTAAAGTTATGTTCTTTTGCAAGCTTTGCGGCCACCACATATAAGTTGCCCACTAAGTGTGCGTTATCATCATTTATATGATTTATGGTAGGAATTGCAATTTTTGGGATAATTAACACATGAAAAGGAGCTTGAGGGTTTATATCTTCAAACGCGAGGGTATTTTCGTCCTCGTAAATTATGCTTGCTGGGATTTCGCGATTAATTATTTTTGTAAATAGTGTCTCTTGGCTCATTGTGTGTTCCTTATCAAGTGGTATGAAATTTAGATTCACTAATGACAAATTTTCAAAGCAGTGTCAAACTCAAATCAACCAAAGGAGTTAATATGCGTAAATCAGTGTTAATGAGCAGTGTAGCTGCATTGCTATTTAGTGTATCGGGTATGGCAGAAAATATTCACTTTCCTGAAGAGTTTGTGCCGTTACAAGTCGGTGAGCGAGTAATAGAAAGCTCTTTGTTTAGTCGTGTAGACGATTTAGAGCTAGCGCCGGGTTCTTACCGGCTAAAGCTCAAGTATACCGACTTATACGATGAAGATTACGATATGCATGAGGTGGTTGAGTCAGAGCCTTTTTGGGTTGATATTACGATTGAGGCAGGCACAGATTACACCTTGGTATTTAATCGTGCTGAAAATGCAGTAGCGGCTAAAGTATTTGCTCAATCGCCCATGGTAAGTTTAAAAGCTAAAGGCAGTGCGTTAGCTGCACCATTGAGTGTTGTCTCTAATAACCAACTTGCTAGCGAAGCGCCAGTTAGGACTATGCGTGAGGCACCTGCGGGTCCAGAAAAGCCGAGTAGACCGATTAAACCAATTGCACCCATTACAGGAAAAGGCATGCCAAGTGCGGCGCAAATGCTCGACTTTTGGTGGCAACAAGCAACAATTGCTGAGCGACAGGCTTTTTTAGCTAAAGTAACAAAATAAGCTGTTTGAGATAAGCATTAAAAAAGGGCCAAATTTGGCCCTTTTTAGTTCCTATTTTACGCTGTTTATTATTCAAATAATGCGTCAATAGTGCCTTGTGCTAGTGGGTGGTAACCCGGGCGTGCTTTTAAGTACACCTTTTGTGCCCACTCTTTTTTACCGTTAGTAATAAGTGATTTGTACAGAGGGACAATTAGCTTACGACGACCAATACCTGATAAATGCTTATCAAGCGCAGGGTAAATCGGTTGGTAACCGTTACCCACCGCAAGCATATACCATGCAAATGCGCGTTCTGCGTTGGTTGATTGCGTTAAGTTAAACTCATCGTCTAATTCAGTCATTTTTTCAATGCTTAAATCACGTGGTAGGTTATTTAAAAAGTGTAACCACTCATGTACTGTCCAGTTTGCTGTTGGGAGCTGCGCTGCAGTTGTTGTGCCTTGTAACCAAGCTGTGGTTGCAGTATCGACCTTATCGAACGCATCAGAGGTTGGGTTTGGCGCATCGCTTGGTAAACCAGGTTCAAAAATCCACTCGTTCACTTTATCCATACTAACAATACCTGGGTACTTGGTAATTAAATGGGCTTCAATATAGGTAACAAATTGCGCAGTCGTTAACGATTTAAAAGCAAACTCGTCAAAGTAAGTTTTTACGAAAGGGTCAAACTTGTCACGACCAAATTTGTTTTCCAAGTAAATTAAGAATAACTGACCTTTAGTGTAAGGCACCGAGCTAAACGCATCATCTGGATCGCGGCCATTAAGCTTTAAGTTAAGACGAGTATCAGGCGCATCAATAGTTTTAAGCTGTGCACGTAACCCAGCGGCATCAAGAGCTTGCTCCATTACGGCACGGTCGCGACCAAATACTTCTTCCATAATGCGGTTTTCAACGTATGAGGTAAAACCTTCGTTTAACCATAAATCTTCCCATGTTGCATTAGTGACCAAGTTACCAGACCAAGAGTGGGCAAGCTCGTGCGCAATTAGGTTAACTAAACTTTTATCACCAGCCACTACAGTAGGCGTAATAAATGATAAGCGTGGGTTTTCCATGCCACCAAATGGGAAACTTGGCGGAAGCATAAGTAAGTCGTAACGTCCCCATGCATAGTTGCCATACATGGCATTGGTTTTGTCGATCATGGCTTGCGTGTCGTTAAACTCAGCAACTGAGGCATCTAAAATTTCTGGCTCAGCAAAAATACCGGTTTGATGAGACATCGCTTTAAACTCTAAGTTACCTGCACCAATAGCAATTAAGTATGGTGAGATAGCTTGCGGCATGTCAAAGTGATAGTCGCCATCTTTATAAAGAGCGTCTTTGTTGTCGGCACTCATAACCGCACGAATATCTTTAGGTGTAGTAATACGCGCAGAATAGGTTACTCGCATTGCCGGTGTATCTTGTACAGGTAACCAGCTACGAGCGTGAATCGCTTGCGATTGGCTATACATAAACGGGTGCGTCTTACTTGCAGTTTGTTCAGGTGTTAACCATTGTAAGCCTGATGCCTCTGGACGGCTGTTATAGTAAATACGCACTACTTTGGCTTGGTTTTTAAACTCAATAGTAAGCTTTGAACCTTTGACATCATCACGATTCGCTAAAGTGAATTTAGCTTTGTGCCAGCTGCCGGTTTTTGTTTGATACATTACTTTATCGATGTCTAGGTCGCGAGTATCAAGCACTAGCTTTTTGCTTTTGCTGTTATTCCACTGAAGTGTATGCTCAACAAAGCCTTCTAATTGCTTGTCTTTAAAATCGACATCTAAATCAAGGTTTAAGTGAGTTGTAACAACATCGTCAAGATTGGCGTATGAGTTTTGATCAACAGCATTCGCCATTGCTTGCGAGCACATGCCCGCCATAGCGAGGCTTAAAAAGAGAGGTTTAATTTTCATAATTACCTTGAACACAAATAAAAAGAGCAGGTTTTATAACACGATTGGCAAGGTGGGTTGAGCAATTTTTACAATCTGATGCGCATTTTGCGACGATGAGGTAAACTATTGCGATTAGTTGGCGGTTTATCTTGAGAGCTTTGTGACGCACGCATTACACCCTTTACACACCTTTGCATTACATACCCAATGCCAAAATTTAGTTGAAATTACTGATATTGAGCAACTATACACGCAAAGCTTTTCGTCACCATTTTGTTTGTTGGGGGAGGGGAGTAATACCATTTTTTTAAGCGATTACCATGGTACGGTAATTAAAATGGCAACCAAAGGGATTACTATCACACCCCGTGAAACCGATACTTTAATAAGCGTTGCCGCCGGTGAAAATTGGCACGCATTAGTAAGTTATTTACTTGATAAAAATTTACCAGGGCTTGAAAACTTAGCACTTATACCCGGCACTGTTGGAGCGTCACCGGTGCAAAATATCGGGGCTTACGGGGTTGAGCTTTCAAAATTTGTAGAGTCGGTCGAGTATTTTGACATACACAGTAAAGAACTTGTGTGTTTGACTAACGAGCAATGTGAGTTTGGCTACCGCGACTCTGTATTTAAACATGCACTGAAAAATAAAGCCGTTATTACACGTGTTTTACTAGCATTGCCAAAGCAATGGCAACCTGTACTGAGTTATGGACCATTAAAACAGTTAACAACCGTGACTCCACGCGCTGTATTTGAGCACGTTATTCAAACTCGTAATAGTAAACTACCAGATCCATACACGTTACCCAATGCGGGCAGCTTTTTTAAAAACCCAATAATTACCAATCAACAATTAGCAACGCTATTAAAGCAATTCCCTGAATTACCGCACTACGCATTCGGACAAAGCAAGCATAAGGTCGCTGCAGGGTGGTTAATAGATAACGCAAACCTCAAAGGTTATCGGGTTGCGGGCATTGAAGTTCATAGGCAACAAGCATTGGTATTAGTAAATCATGGCGATAGCCACGGCGAAGATCTAATTAGTATAATCAAGCACATTCAACATATTGTGTATTCGCGTTATAGCATACTGCTTGAGCATGAAGTGCGCTTAATAAATACAACTGCCGAATGCTATGTACAAGGAGGCGTTACACAGTGAAAGCACCTGATGGCAATAAACTCGCAATATTAAATGCATTAAATAAACCGGGCTTTGTATCAGGGCAAGCGCTGGGAGAGCAGCTAGGTATTAGCCGTGCGGCTGTGAGTAAGCATATTAATAGCCTACAAGAGATGGGTTTAGATATTTTTAAAGTAACGGGCAAAGGTTATAGCCTAAACAACTACGCTGGGCTTTTAAACCAATCGCAGATACAACAGCATTATAATCAATTAAATAGTCAGTTGAAGTCGCAGTCAGCGAACGTAGAAGTTCACCCTATAATTGACTCAACAAACTCCGAGCTTATGCGGCGTATACAAGCTAAAACAGCACTTGAGTCGGGAACCATTATAGTGGCCGAAATGCAGCAAGCTGGGCGAGGACGACGAGGCCGTGTGTGGCAGTCACCGTTTGGTGCAAACCTTTATTACAGTTACTTTTGGCGTTTAGATGATGGTCTTCAGGCTGCGATGGGGGTGTCGATTGCGGTGGGGTTAGCGGTATACGATACAATTAAAGCGCTTTATGACATAGATTTAGAGCTTAAGTGGCCAAACGATATCTACCTAAACAAACAAAAACTTGCAGGTGTACTTGTTGAGCTAGATGGGCAACCGCAGGGACCGTGTCAGCTGGTATTAGGAATTGGTATTAATTTACAAATGCCAGAAAATTTCAGCCAAAATATAGATCAAGCATGGACTGATTTAAGCCAGCATACCCAAAAGCTAGATAAAAATGAGCTGGTGGCATCACTCACTTATCACTTAGAGCATCGGTTAGATCAGTATCGTAAAAGTGGGTTACAAACAATGCACCAACAATGGAACTCACTGAATGCTTTTGCTGGTGAGTGCGTAGAGCTAAATACAGGCCACAGAAGTTGGCGTGGGATATGCGAAGGAATTGATCCTCAAGGGGGGATTCGTATTCGTCAAGATGGTGATGTAAAAAGCTACTATGGCGGGGAAATATCACTGAGAAAGGCACCGCTATGAGATTACTCATCGATGTAGGTAACACCTCTTTAAAAGCCGTGCTTTGGCACAACGAGCAGGCACAACAAGCCGATTTAAATAAGTTACCCTGGCCGCAAATAACAGACGTTGTATACGCGTGTGTAGGTCGAAATGATTTACTCAATAAAATATTAGCTCAAGCTGCTACGCATCACATTGCATGTTATGAAGCAACGGTAACTAAAACACTTCAAGGGCTTACCTGCGCGTACGAGCAAGTAAACAACTTAGGTATTGATAGGTGGCTTGCGCTCATTTCTGGGTTTACATTGCATCCAAATAAAGCGTGCATAGTGGTTGATGCGGGTACGGCCACAACGATTGATGTATTAACTAGTGAAGGGCAGCACTTAGGCGGGTGGATTTTACCTGGGCTTGATTTAATGACGTCATCGCTGACGCAAAATACTCAGCGTGTATTTGACGACGAAAAAACTCCGTTTGTAAATCAGTTAGGAAAAAACACCCCTAACGGCTTAAAAAATGGTGCGTTAGTGGCCACTATAGGCGCAGTTGAACAAGCTAAATTACATTTAGGTGCAAAAAATGGCACCCAAACAATACAAATTGTTTTTGCTGGTGGCTATGGCGCGTTATTACAGCAGCAATTTGAAGGCAGTATTTATGATTCTTTGTTGGTAATGAAAGGTTTAAATTATTGGCGAAATTTAAGCAAAACGAGCTAAAAATAGAAAAATAAGTAACTTTTGCATGAATATTGAACATTTAAGCAATAAAATCGCATTTTTTTTAATTTTATAGTTGCATCCCAATAAACCTTACTCTAATATCTCGCCCCGTACTAAAGCAGTGCCGACTTAGCTCAGCTGGTAGAGCAACTGACTTGTAATCAGTAGGTCAACCGTTCGACTCGGTTAGTCGGCACCACTTTCCTTTTACCGAAAGTGAATTAGTAGAGAATTATCGTGGAGGGGTTCCCGAGCGGCCAAAGGGATCAGACTGTAAATCTGACGGCTCAGCCTTCGCTGGTTCGAATCCAGCTCCCTCCACCACTTTATTCTTGACGGTTAGAGGTAGATTAAGAACAGATTCCTAACGCGGGCATCGTATAATGGCTATTACCTCAGCCTTCCAAGCTGATGATGCGGGTTCGATTCCCGCTGCCCGCTCCAGTCCTTGTGTTGCTGATATAGCTCAGTTGGTAGAGCGCACCCTTGGTAAGGGTGAGGTCGGCAGTTCGACTCTGCCTATCAGCACCAGTCTTAAGAATCTTCTTGATTACTTCCTTTATCTGTCAGAAAATACTATTTGAAAAAATTAACTTAATCTACCTTCGGTGGATTATTTTCATATGTAATCTAGATACACAAAACTGATAGGTTCCGTCATGGCAAAAGAAAAGTTTGAACGCGTAAAACCGCACGTAAACGTTGGTACAATCGGCCACGTTGACCACGGTAAAACTACACTAACTGCAGCAATCACTAACGTACTTGCAAAAGTATACGGCGGTG
>Ga0310124_10000053_pt1 | contig 71121 bp, 63 predicted proteins | sample CB11b_AW_Bot5_MG_FD_203507 | JGI IMG/M metagenome (GOLD analysis project Ga0310124, IMG submission 203507) | Marine microbial communities from Western Arctic Ocean, Canada - CB11b_AW_Bot5 | ecosystem: Environmental > Aquatic > Marine > Oceanic | place: Canada: Western Arctic Ocean | collected... | reverse complement strand
GCTTGCTCAAGCAGCGGAAACTGCGACATTAATACCGGATCAATGCCCTCACCAGTTTTATACCCTGGCCACATCTTGTTTCTGAATGATTCGACAACATGATCGGTAGCGACGCCAATATGTGTCACGCGCTCTTCCAGCATGTTCAATACTGATCGAACTACTCCTCTAACTGCACCAACCTCCTGACCAGCCGCGTCGGTGAAGTTCGGCACCGCATAAAAATGCCTAAACAATTCATAGGTACCATCGATCAAGAACACATTCATCAATGACAGGGTAAAAGCTCGTGAAAAAAACTACAAGTTTAAGAATTTTTGACACTCTTGGTATTCCTATTTCTGAAGGGGTTTTAGGTTCATATCCACATAACTCCAAGTCTCTTGATAACATATAGGGGTGTCGAATCCAGTCACTCTACATCGTGGTCGTCCCATACCGGCCAATCCACTACCAAGAGAACGCAAACCTCCTTGGTTTAAGGTGAAAGCACCTGGCACCAAGAATTATATTCGTCTCAAACATCTCGTTCAGTCATTAAACCTGCACACTGTCTGTGAGGAAGCCAACTGCCCCAACATCGGCGAGTGTTGGCACCACGGTACAGCGACATTCATGATCCTAGGTGACGTCTGCACACGAGCATGCGGCTACTGTAATGTCGCGCACGGTAATCCAGGTCAAGTCGACGGCAATGAACCGGCACGCATTGCTAAAGCCATTAGCACGCTCGAACTCGACTATGCCGTGATCACCTCAGTCGACCGTGACGATTTACCTGATGGTGGAGCATCTATCTTCGCAGAAACGATTCGAGCAACACGCACATTACGCCCGACTTGTCGGTTGGAAGTACTTATCCCTGATTTTCAAGGCAAGGCAGAACCACTTCACACAATTCTTCAGAGCAAACCCGATGTCTTAAATCACAATCTGGAAACCGTATCACGTCTTTACCGAACGGCCCGACCTGGTGGAAAGTATGATCGAGCACTGGAACTGCTAAGTCGATCGCATGCCCTTCAACCGACTATACCGACAAAGTCAGGCCTCATGGTCGGGCTTGGGGAACATTGGAATGAAGTAATAACAACCTTACAAGATCTGTATGCAACTGGCTGTAAGAGACTAACAATCGGTCAGTATTTGCGTCCATCCACGGCTCACTTGCCTGTAGCACGGTACTATCATCCAGAGGAATTTAACGAATTAGCTTGTATAGCAAAGGGTCTCGGATTCAAACACGTGGAATCAGGACCGCTTGTGCGCAGTTCATACCATGCGCACGAACAAGCGGACGCCGCCCTCGCCTGAATTACTCTCTTGGAAATATTTTCATGCCTAGCGTGCTAAAATCTTATATAAGTGATGGCGAGTGAACGCGCGAGATTATTGCGACAACTATACTAAATAGTCCTGCCTAATAACTTGGAATCTCTTGTGAAATAAAAATCACCTGGAATGTAACCGCTGCAAAGTCACGCTAATGTTACCGCCATCTATTCCAATTTTTCCGCTGCCCAACACGGTGCTCTTTCCAAATGTTTTTCTACCGTTACATATTTTCGAGCTCCGATTCAAGAGAATGATTACTGATGCTCTCCTTGGAGATCGCATTATTGGAATGACCCTACTCAGACCAGGTTGGGAAAGTGACTATGAAGGGCGTCCAGCAGTGTTTTCCGTTGGATGTGCCGGACTGATTACACATTCGCAAACATTAAAAGACGGCCGTCACAATATTGTCCTCAGAGGATTACAAAAATTCCAGATCTGTGGTGAGGACAATGGTCAAGGTTACCGAATCGCGCGCGTTAGTGGCATCGAAGAACCCGTAGACGAGGTGACCCGCTTAACCATACAAGGGAGTCGTGGTCGCCTAGAGGAGTTACTGACTCAAAGTGCCAAAAATGAGAACGCTGAAGGAAGGTTACCGAAGTCAGTCTCCGATGAAGACCTTGTTAATGCACTCGCTCAATATCTTGACATCGACGCGATAGAGAAACAGGCACTGCTTGAACGCGAAGGGCTTGCCAAGCGATGTGAATCACTCATCGAATTACTTGAGATAAAGCTTCTGGTCGCACGTTACCCATCGCAATCTCGCCAACTTCAGTAGTTTTACCCTAAATATTCAACTCTTCTTGCGGTTGAATCGTTTTAGAATCTGTTTGATCGCAACTTGACCGTGGAATCGGCCATTTTCAATGAAGATACGACCGCTATGAATACCAGTTATTGCAGTCCCAATAATGTAGAGACCATCAACGTTGGTTTCAAACGTTGCAGGATCATGCTCAGGAATATAAGTGTCCGAAGCAATCCGCACCCCCGCCTGGCTCATCAAGCTCGTATCAGTCCGATAACCCGTCAATAAGAAGACCGCCTCAGCCGGTAATGTATGTAGTTTGTCCGAGTGTTCAATGACGACCTCACCCACACGAATCTCGACAACCTGCGCTTCGAAACAGCCTGCAATGGACCCTTCCGTAATGCGATTCAGAATATCAGGTCGCACCCAGTATTTTATCGATTGCCCGAGTTCTTCTCGACGATGTACTAACGTTACTTTTGCACCGGCACGATACAACTCAAGTGCAGCTTCAGCAGCAGAATTCTTTCCGCCGACAACGATGACCTGTTTACAATAATAAGCATGCGGTTCACTATAATAGTGCGACACATGAGGCAAGTCTTCACCAGGAATACTCAAACGGTTGGGGTAATCGTAGCAGCCAAGTGCAAGTACCACCGTACGGCTATAAAACTGCCGCTTTCCTTTACCTTCTGATTGTGTTTCGACTGTAAACTCACTCCTTGAAGTCACTTCTGGTGATTTCAGGTCAATTACTGATTCTCCAAGTTCAATATTCAGCTGATAGCTGTCGGTGACCCGACGATAGTATCGAAGGGCTTCCTGGCGTGTCGGCTTATCGTAAGGCGTCACAAATGGAAGTTCGCCAATTTCCAGCAATTCTGGTGTCGTGAAAAACCTCATATTTATAGGAAAATGAAAGATGGAATTGACTAGAAGTCCCTGCTCCAAGACCTTGTAATCGAGCCCACATTGTTTCGCTGCAATCGCAGCAGCCAATCCCGAAGGACCAGCTCCCACGACGATGACATCGTACACATGCATACTCTGTCGGCCTTCTTTGGTGACATCAATGGGCAAGGGTCATATCCGCAATAAATAAATCAACGAAATTAATGTTCGCTACTGTCATGAGTTTAACTATCTTCGCTACTACTCAGTCAATATTCCTACGATATTGAAACCAAGGAGGGATCAAATTGCTAGGATCACAAAATATCACGGCATACAAATCAGATTGCAACGTCGATTATCAACTGCCGTGAATAACTTCACGAAGCCTGGTCAACGAGCAAGATAACTAACCTCAACGTTACTGATAATGGCAATTGGTCGCCCAGTCGACGTAAAAATATCGTGCCCATCCAGTCTACGCACCTCAAGAATTTCACCAAGAATGGCAACTGAATCCACTTGGCTAGGAATGGTAACTTCGATCCGTACCAGTCCTGTCGGCGCAACCGCTTTCACCCCGCCAGGCCCAGCACCACCCCCTACTCGATCAACCAAATCCTCAATACTCCGAAATTCGCTTTGTATGACACCACGAGAAAGCAATGTACCGTCAGAAGTCAAAACACCGATTGTCGCGGTGTAATGTGCGAACGCTAGACCTGCGAGAGTTTGTTCTTCCGAATAGGTATGGCGGTTCGATAAGTCGAAAGACAGTTGAGCTTCGCCACTTTGCCTAGGAATTACCACTCTGACTCCAACCTGCGGATCTCGACCAATGAGGATGTCACAGAATTCTCTTTGCGTGGTAAGACCCGTACCGAGAACTGAAGGACAGACCACCTCCGTCGCTTCTGAAGCGTCTTGAACGAAGGCCGGCTTCACCATAGACACTATCAGGATTAAAGTACCTATCCACAATCGTAGAAATCGGTCTGGGTTATCACCCGTCATTATTTCTTATACCTCCTCAACAACAGAGGAGGCTTGTTCACCAACATAGGGAGATATGATGGAGGTCTCATGTTGACGGATGAGTGCGAGAAACTCTGAACGTGTCCGAGCGTCGTCACGAAAGACTCCTAGCATCGCGCTCGTTATAGCCGTAGAATTCTGCTTTTCAACACCGCGCATTGACATGCAAAGGTGGGTGCCCTCTAAAACTACTGCAACACCGAGTGGATTGATTTTCTCTCTAATCGTCTCAGCAATTTCATTCGTTAATCGTTCTTGCACTTGAAGGCGACGACTAAAGATCTCCACAATCCGAGGAATCTTACTTAACCCGATCACTTGATTGGTAGGCAGGTAGGCTACGTGACACTTACCGAAAAACGGTAAAAGATGATGCTCGCAGAGTGAATAGAAATCGATATCCTTAACAATAACCATCTCCGTATAATCAACGGTAAACAATGCACCGTTTAAGACTTCATCGACATCTTTCTGATAACCGCTCGTTAGGAATTTTAGGGAGCGCTCAACACGCTCTGGTGTCTTAAGAAGGCCTTCTCGTGATGGATCTTCCCCAAGATTGGCTAGCAACCTGCGTATGATTTCCAGCATCTGTTTATTGTACATGAGCGTATAAAGAGGCTGTCAATACTCGCACGCTAAGAACTTTCGGCGATTTTCATAATCCTTATCAACACTGGAACCTTAGGCGTACGTCATGGACGCTCAACGGCTAGAGCCATGCCCATTCCACCACTCACACAAAGACTCGCCAACCCTCGTAATGCTGCCCGCCTTCGCATTTCGTGCAGCAGGGTTACAACAATTCTAGATCCCGTGCAGCCGATAGGATGTCCCAGAGCTATCGCACCACCGTTAACATTCAATCGATCCAGATTGATTGGAACATCACGTAACACCGCCAAGACCTGCGCCGCAAATGCTTCATTCAGTTCAACCAAGTCGAAAGCATCTACCGGTAAATCCAAACGTTGACACAGTTTGTGAATTGCCGGAACTGGACCAATCCCCATAATGCGTGGATCCACACCCGCACTGGCCCAACCTGATAATTTCGCCAAAGGCACGCGCCCCATAAGTTTTGCCCGATCAGCAGTCGTTAGCATCAATGCAGCGCCACCGTCGGTAATGCCTGAAGAAGATCCAGCCGTCACGATGCCAGGTTGCCCTTCCACTTCATCAAACACTGGTGTTAATTTTTTGAGTGACTTGATCGTCAGGCCAAATCTCGGATGCTCGTCACTATCGATTGTTTCGGTCTCACCGTCACGACCAGTTACTTCGACGGGAACAATCTCATCTCGAAACTTTCCGGCCTTGATGGCCACTTCGGCCCGGCGCTGACTTTCGAGCGCGTAACTATCAGAGTCTGAACGAGTGATGCCGTATTGACGAGCCAACACCTCGGCCGTCTCGCCCATCATAAGGTTCGACAATGGACAGCGAAACCCATCCCGATACATCACGTCGATTAGTGCCACATGTCCCATCCGATGACCCCATCGAGCGGCGCTCGAATCGATCATGTGTGGCATGCGGCTCATTGACTCAATTCCACCAACTAGGACCACATCAGCTTCACCAAGTAGTATTGCTTGGGCCCCACTAGCCAACGCCTGCAGACCAGATGCGCAGGCCTTATTAATGGTCTGAGCTACCACGGTGTCCGGTAATCCGGCACGAAAAGCCACCTGACGGGCTGGGTTTGGACCCGACCCTGCTTGCCGACCGTGTCCAATCCAGACTTCGTCCACCTCTGAGGGTTCAATCCCAGCACTTTCAATGGCCGCGCGGGCAGCTACTGCACCCAACTCGGTGGGATGCACGTCCTTGAACGACCCACCGTATTTTCCGATAGGGGTTCTCACCGCACTCAGGATAACAACGTCACGATTAGGCATACTTCAGAAATCATAACAGAGTCTGCATCAACCTTAGCCTATACGAGAGGACGACTCGCTCTCGATGCGATCCACGATGGTGGCAATCACAAGGTCGCCAATCACATTCAACGGGGTACGACACATATCAAGAATCCTATCCACACCAAGCATGATCGCAATGCCTTCTACCGGCACTCCCACCACTCCAAGCACCATCATCAATAGTGGAATAACAGCGCCAGGTACAGCAGCCGCACCGATCGACGACACTAGAGACATCAAGAGCACAATTAACTGACTGCCCAATGAAAGATCAACACCAAACACCTGTGCGATAAAGAGAATCGTTACAACTCCAAATAGAGACGAGCCTGGCATATGGATAACCGCGCCGAGTGGCAAGACGAATCCAGCCACGGCATTGGAAACTCCTAGCTCCTCCTTTGCAACGCGCATGGTGGTCGGTAATGTCGCAGTACTAGACGACGTGGAAAATCCAGTCAAGAAGACAACCCGGGTTCGTCGCATGAACTCGACTGGATTACGCTTGGCAATAAACTTCACAACCAACCAGTAGCCCACAACAAAAAAGAGCGCCAGGCCACCGACAACGGTCGTCATGTACTTAATAAGATTAAAAATGATTTCGAAGCCAAAGCGCGCCGTTACACTGAAAATCAAACAGGCCACACCGAGGGGCGCCACCTTCATCACCAAGCCAATAAGACCGACGGTAACGTGACCCAGGCTTTCAAGAACATTCAGCAACGGCTGTGCTTTTTCCTTCGGTACGATGGTCAACCCAATCCCGATCATTAAGGTGAAAAAAATCACTGCAAGCATCTCACCATTGGCCGCAGCCTGGACCGGATTACGCGGGACAATCTGTACGAACAGCTCCATCCCAAAGGCACCTTCAGCTAATCCCATCGCATCCGAGTCACCCTGATAGGTTTCCAGAAGCCGTTCAGTGACTGCCGGATTTAGACCTTCACCTGGCTTCGCAAGGTTCACGAGGCCAAGGCCAAGCAACGCAGCGACCATTGAGATAGTTAACATACTCAATAATGAGAGGCTGCCAATCCGTCCAAGCCGCTTCAGGCTGCCTAACCCTGCAATTCCAGTTGACAGTGTCGAGATTACTACTGGAATCACAAGCATCATCAACGCGTTCAACCACACGCGCCCGATTGGTTCAGTGACCGAGCTGACAAACTGCTCCGTGCCAGCGGCACCACCTGTCAAGATATTGATGGCGATTCCGGACACTACGCCAACGATGAGTCCTAGCAGAATCTTTGTTTGTAGAGCCATGGTGTTGAATCAAATAACAACTGACCGCAATCACCTTGCTCTGTTTAGATGAGATCTTTTAAACGATAGCCAATTAAGCATTAACTGACTAAGCAACCAATGGATTTAACAATGAGTCTGACGACGTACTAGAGCGAGCCCTTAAGTCCCAGTGTTTCCGCCGATGAGCGCATAGAGGTAATGACATTCGTGATGTGCTCATCAAGACTTAATCCGAGGTCCTCGGCACCCTTACGCAAATCATCCCGACTAACGCCACGGGCAAACGCTTTGTCTTTCATCCGCTTCTTGACCGATTTAGCTTCCAAATCAAGCACACTTTTAGACGGACGAACTAATGCGGCGGCCGTAATAAAACCAGCCAACTCGTCGCACGCGAACAGTGTGTGCTCAAGGCGTGACTGTCTAACAACCCCAGTCTCATCAGAATGGGACATGATCGCGCGAATCAACACTTCAGGGTATCCACGCTCGCGTAGGATCTCCGCACCGCGATACGGGTGGTCTTCCAGGCTGGGCCAACGCTCGTAGTCGAAATCGTGTAACAACCCAACTAAACCCCATAATTTTTCATCTTCCCCAAACTTCCTAGCATAACCACACACCGCAATCTCAACAGCAAGCGCGTGCTTCCGTAAGCTTTCACTCTTCGTATACTCCGTCAACAATGCCCACGCAGTATCCCGGCTTGGTAGGTCTGAGGTTCTGCTCTCTTCGTCCAACTAATCCATCCCTTTCGTTGGCACACTATTCGTTGGCCCACCACTTTCGAAGCGGTCAACGATTGTAGAAGTCACAAGATCGCCAATCACATTCAACGTGGTGCGACACATATCAAGAATCCTGTCCACGCCAAGGACGATCGCAATGCCCTCTACCGGCACTCCCACAATACCAAGCACCATCATCAATAATGGAATTGAACCGCCTGGTACAGCAGCCGTACCGATGGCAGTTATCACAGACAGCATGATGACAATCATCTGACTACCCAATGAAAGATCAACGCCAAACACCTGCGCGATAAATAACACCGTCACGCCTTCAAAAAGCGCTGTGCCATTCATGTTCATCGTCGCACCAAGGGGTAAGACAAATCCCGTCACGGCATCGGAAACCCCTAACTCCTCCTTAGCAACACGCATGGTGGTCGGTAATGTCGCAGCGCTAGACGACGTGGAAAATGCCGTCAAGGCGACAACCCAGGTTCGCCTCATGAACTCGAGAGGATCGCGCTTTGCCACAAACCGCAAAATGAGTGAATAGCCCACAACAAAAAAGATCGTCAAGCTACCGACGACGGTCATCATGTACTTGAGAAGATTAAAAATGATTTCGAAGCCAAAGCGCGCCGTCACACTGAAAATTAAACAGGCCACACCGAGCGGCGCCACCTTCATCACTAAGCCGATAATACCGATCGTAACGTGGCCGAGACTTTGGAGAAAACTCCGCAGTGGCTGGGCTTTTTCCTTCGATACAATCGTCAGTCCAATTCCGATCATTAGCGCGAAAAAAATGACCGCGAGCATCTCACCATTGGCCGCAGCCTGGATCGGATTACGCGGCACGATGCGTACGAACATCTCCATCCCAAAGGCACCTTCGGCTAATCCCATCGCATCCGCGTTACCCTGATAGGTTTCGATGAGCCGTTCAGTGACTGCTGGATTCATACCTTCACCTGGCTTCACCAAATTCACAACAGCCAGGCCGAGCATCGCAGAGAGCGCTGTCAAACTCAACATGCTCAACAGCGCGACAATTCCAATACGCCCGATCTTTTTCAGGCTACCTAGTCCAGAAATCCCAACTGATAATGTCGACACGATAAGTGGAATGACCACCATAATCAATGCGTTCAACCAGACACGCCCGATTGGTTCTGTGACCGAGCTGACAAATTGCTCGGTGCCAGCACCACCTTCTGTCAAAAGATTGATGGTGATCCCGGAGATCGCGCCAACGGCCAGTCCCAAAAGAATCTTAGTGTGAAGAGCCATATCGCGTGACGGTAACACTGAGGTTTTGTGATTGTCAACGTCGCACACACTTGGCCACATTACCTGTGACTCAAGCCTCGAGCTTGAGCACGCTACAGTTGATTCTGCATTGCAAGTCCACGTGTAATGACAGCACGAGTCTTCCTGGTCAACCGATACTCCTCAAGAGCGTTTGGAGCTGCCAAGACCGCTTGCGATACATCCGAGCCAGGCGCCAACGTGCCTCCCACCACACGACACAAAAAATCTACAAGCACATAATGATATTGAACCTGACCCGCATCATCTCGAACGATACGGTCAAGCACATCTATCACCGGCCCAACTTCCACCTGGAGGCTCGTTTCCTCTCGAATTTCTCTAGCCACACCAATTGTCATCGTCTCCCCTAACTCAAGGGCTCCTCCAGGCAGGCTCCATTCATCAGCTAGTGGTTCAAACCGACGTTTAACTAAAACAATATCTTGAGCGACTAGAACAACAGCGCCAACTCCAACAAATGGACGGTCTGGATAAACTCGAGATGCTCGAGTAATAGAAGGCTCGTAAGGCATAATTAGAGTGGTAGCGAAGCTTCGGCATTCAATCGTAACGGTGCGCTCACACCATGGTGAAACTTCCTGAGACCACCAGCTGCAATCATTGCAGCGTTGTCAGTTGACAAAGCTAGGCTCGGAAAAAACACTGGTAACCCAACCTGATTGCCAAGAGCGTGCGCATCCAACCGAAGTTGACTATTTGCCGAAACACCACCGGCAATTCCAATTGACTGAGCACCAAACGCAAGAGCCGCGTCGCATGTATGACCTAAGAGCGGATTGATGACGGCGCGCTGGAAACTGGCACATATGTCCGCAATTTCCTGTGACGACAACTTCAGAGAACCAAGAGAACGTTTCCTCGCTTGCACATATCTCTTAACTGCCGTCTTAAGCCCACTAAAACTAAAATCAAATCGGCCGGGATGTTGTTGCATAAACAGGCTATAACTATCGACTGCTTGCGCAGCGTTCCGATCGACATGTGTCATCCTAGCAATTGGAAAATCAATTGCCAGCTTGTCACCTTCACAGGCAAGCTGATCAATGATGGGACCACCTGGATAGCTTAAATCCAGTAACTTCGCCACTTTATCGAATGCCTCACCCGCAGCGTCATCTCTAGTTCGGCCAACTTGTGCATAATCGCCAAGTTCTCGTACGACGTACAGATTCGTATGGCCACCTGAAACGACTAATACAACTGCCGGTAATGGCAAATTGCCATTCTCAAGAAATAGGGATTCGATATGGCCTACTAAATGATGGACAGGGAGAAGTGGAATCTCAAGGGAAAACGAAACTGTTTTCGCGAATGCAACACCAACTAGCAACGAACCAACCAGTCCTGGACCTTGCGTCACTGCTACGGCGTCAAGAGCAGACCATGTTGTACAGGCATCATCGAGCGCCTTTTCCACTACTCCACAGATATCACGCACATGCTGACGTGATGCCAATTCCGGCACAACTCCACCCCATTCACGGTGGATGTCAACTTGAGAAGCCACTACACTGGAATCGATCTTCCAGACTCGCGTCGTTAAGTTTCCCTGCTCTACAACGACCGCCGCAGCAGTCTCGTCGCACGAGGTTTCAAGCCCAAGCACTCGCACGACAGAGTCATTCACCATTGCCACACTCGCTTACGACAGCACGCAAACTGCTCGAGTACGGAAGACGACAAATACCGTATTCGGTAATGATCGCAGCGACGTAACTGCTTGGTGTTATGTCGAATGCTGGATTCCTCACACCTACACCGGTTGGAGTAAGTTGCGTTGATCCAAAATGTGTCACTTCCCGAGAATTCCGTTCCTCAATTTCTATTTGGGCGCCGGTCGGTGTTGACAAGTCTATTGTTGACACGGGTGCAGCCACGTAGAACGGCAACTTATGCTCTTTCGCCAAAACAGCCAAACCATAAGTGCCTATTTTGTTCGCTACGTCACCATTTGCTGCAATACGATCGGCACCAACTATCACGAGATCAACTTGATCATCTTGCATTAAAGAACCAGCCATGCTGTCTGTAATAACTGTCGTATCAATGCCTTCACGCATCAGCTCCCATGCGGTGAGCCTCGACCCCTGAAGAAAAGGACGTGTTTCATCAGCGAATACCGTAACCTTTTTCCCGCTTTCCACTGCCGCACGAATAACACCAAGCGCTGTACCATAGCCTGCCGTGGCCAACGCACCGGCGTTGCAATGCGTAAGCACACGTGCACTTGTAGGCATGACGGTTGCGCCGTGTGCTCCCAGCGCACGACAAGCCTCAACATCAGCATCATGAATACGCTGAGCCTCGACCTCAAGATTCAATCGAATCTCTTCAACCGACTGTCCGGCCTTTACAGCATTTGCGAAAATTCGTTTCATCTTGGCGATGGCCCAAAAAAGATTAACAGCGGTTGGCCGCGTTTCAGCCATCGCGTCGCACATCTTGTAAAATTCACGAGCCAGCATTGTTGTCCCGCTAGCCTTACTTCGATTCACACCAAGGGCTAAACCCATCGCTGCAGCAACGCCAATTGCAGGTGCTCCTCGAATAACCATCGACTTAATAGCACGCACAACCTGCGCGACTGTACGACACTCAACATAGACCTCACGTTTTGGCAGCTTTCGCTGGTCAACCATGACGATCATGTCGGAACGCCATTCAATAGTTGGCAACATAAAAATACCTAAATTGAGAATAACGTGTTTATGCTTGCTCTATTATGCCTGACAAGAGCGCACTTAATGGGATGACTGCCTGATTGACAGCCTTAAGAACGTCAAGATGATTGAGCGGTGTCGGGAGAACTCCGGCAGCCATGTTGGCAATAAAAGACAGTCCTAGAATCTCCAAACCTATCTGACGCGCCACGATTACTTCTGGTACCGTCGACATGCCCACTGCATCCGCACCAATCGTACGGAAATATTTGATTTCAGCAGGTGTTTCGAAACTGGGTCCCAACACACCCACATATATCCCGTGCACTATCGAAATTCCCAGAGATGCTCCAACCGTCTCAGCCAAGCGTCCGAGTCGAAAACTGTATGCCTGGCTCATATCAGGGAACCTCACTCCAAAGCGTTCATCATGTGATCCTACTAGAGGATTCTTGCCCATCGCGTTAACGTGATCGTCAATAACCATCACATTACCTGGCGTAAAATCTTGACAAATAGCACCAGCAGCATTGGTCAAGACGATCAACTTGACACCGAGCGCACCTACAACACGGGTCGAAAAGGCGACTGCCTGATGATTGTAACCTTGGTAAAGATGCGCGCGACCCGACAACACAACAACACGACGTCGACCGACAACGCCGTACCGCAACTGTCCTGAATGACCATCGACAGTCTCGTCCGGCCAATATGGGATGTCTTTGTAATCAATCGTTATCTCTGCATCGAAGTATTCCGTGAAGCCTCCGAATCCTGAACCTAGCACGACCGCGAGGTTAGGTGCTTCTGGTAACCTCTTAGCAAGAAAATCAGCGGCTTCTTGCACTCGATCGTAATCTGAGAGCGATTTCTGAACTGTCACGTTAGACATGGGTCCGTTAGAGCAATAGAGAGGCAATCGATGCGTTGATTAGTGTAGCCAGAAATCCACCAAATAATGCACGGGTGCCTAATCTCGCGAGATCGCCTCGACGCTCTGGCGCCATGCCACCAAGGCCGCCCAGTAATATTCCGACTGAAGCAAAGTTCGCAAACCCAGTGAGTGCATAAGTGGCCAACGCAGCCGATCGGTCGGTAATAATGTTCTGGTACTCCGTAGTTAACTTAACGTATGCGACAAATTCGGTCGCAACTAATTTTGTTCCGAGCAGGTCCGCAATGGCCGGTACGTCAGCTGACTCTACACCCATGAACACAGCGGCTGGAATGAAGACCAGCGAGAAAATACTGGAGAGCGAGAGCGCTGGATGAATAACCGCCATAAGGTAATCGAACATGGCGATAAAAGCCATAAATGCGATCAGCATTGCAGCTACGTTGATAGCTAACTTCGTGCCATCGGCTGCTCCACTTGCAGCCGCATCAATAACATTTACATGTTTATTTGTTACGTCGAGTGTCACAGTGCCACGAGTCTTTGGTATCTCCGTCTCTGGCATCAAAATCTTAGAAAGATATAACCCGCATGGCGCTGCCATTACGCTCGTGGCAAGGATCGCGACTGCATCGGCGCCGAGACTAATGTAGATAGCCATAACGGCTCCAGAAATCGTGGCCATGCCGCCCACCATTAGAGTTAAGAGTTCAGATTGGGTCATGTGTGGAACGTAAGGCCGAACTATAATCGGCGCTTCAGTTTGTCCCATGAAGACGTTTGCAATCGCTGAAAGTGTCTCTGCGCCACTAGTATTGAGTAACCGCACAACGGCGCGCGCTGTCACTCGAACAAAAAACTGCAGAATGCCGAAATAGTAGAGCACGGTAAAAAACGACGACATAAAGATAATGATCGGCAGCGCGCGGAAAGCAAAGACAAAACCACCTGGAAACAGCGCCGAAAGCACTTCAGGATTTGCCAACTCACCAAACACGAACCTCGAACCAGAATCAGTGAACCCTATAAAACGTTTTGCAACAGCAGCAATCGCATTGAAAACCGCGTAACCAGGTCGTACGCCACTCACTTCAAACTTCAGAATAAAAAACGCCAGCAGAAACTGGAAGCCTAACCCATACCAGACAATCCGCCAGTTAATAGAGCGAATATCCGTAGAATAGGCCACCGCCACCGTTATGAAGCCTATAACACCAAGAAACGCACACACTCGCGGATCAACAATGCCTTGTAATAGGTATGCAATCACCGCCAAAGCCACTGCTGTACCAGCAAAGACTAAGCGTAGTCCCTTATCGGATTGCAGCATTTTTGAATTTGACTTCATGCCACCCTTTCCAAAACAACTGGACCGAGTTTCGGAGGCGCATCAGCAATGACAATCGCTTGATTTAAGCATTGGATCGCTTCAGGTAAATCCTCAGAACGCTGATAGTGAATCTCCGCAAGCGGATCTCCAGAACGAATCTCGTCACCAAGACTCACTTGAGTGATCACACCGACTGCAGGATCAATCTCAACATCGACACGATCGCGACCGGCCCCCAAAACAATGGTCGCACGCGCAACCAATTCGGCATCAAGTTGCACAAGATAGCCGTTTCTAGAAGCTTTAATCATTTGACGATGAGCTGCGATTGGCAAAAGCCGATAATCATCAATGATGCGAGGATCTCCACCCTGTGCGGCAATGACTTGCTGAAACTGTTCCAGACCTTTCCCACTCGCAAGCACTCCGGAAACTCGTTGCTCCGAAGCTTCCAAGGTAGACTCAAGTCCCGCGAGGTGCACCATCTCGGCCGCTAGAGAAACGACTACTCTCTCCAAATCACTTGGCCCTTGCCCCTTCAACGTTTTCACGCACTCTATAATCTCCACAGCGTTACCTACCGCATGACCGCGTGGGGCATCCATCGATGTCATCAACACTCGTGTCGGCAACCTGACCTCCGTGCCGATCGCAATAAGTCGCTCGGCTAATTCTCTGGCATCGGACGGTGACTTCATAAACGCGCCTCGTCCCATAGTGACATCAAGGACTAGTCCATCAAGATCAACGGCGAGCTTCTTGCTCATTATCGAAGCTGCGATAAGCGACACGCTCTCCACCGTCGCCGTCACATCACGTAATCCATATAACAAGCGGTCGGCTGGTGCAATCGAATCTGTCTGGCCAACCATACAGCAACCATACAGATCCAACATCACCCGTATCTCATCTGGACTTAGTGCTGTCCGAAAACCTGGAATTGACTCCAACTTATCGAGGGTACCTCCGGTGTAACCCAAGGAACGACCTGAAGTCATTGGAACTATGGCACCGCACGCCGCGACTAGGGGCACTAAAATAGGCGAGGTCTTATCGCCGACTCCACCGGTACTGTGCTTATCAACACGATGTCCGATATGACCTGGCAAATCCAGATGCGTACCAGATGCCGCCATCGCGAAAGCTAACCATTGCGTCTCAGACACGGACATTCCACGCCAGACGACGGCCATAAGAAATGCAGACACTTGGTAGGCAGGGATCGCTCCTGAAGTTGCGTGACTCACAAAGAACTGGATTTCAGCCTCGTCCAGAATCTCACCGTCACGCTTCTTCCGAATAATATCAACAGCGCGCATGGGGGTGCTGAGTATAACATTCGAACTGCTATCAATTGTTTGCTAGAATTCGGCGACTGTTATTTCGGATACAACAAGGCATACCAACACGTACCCACACGAATTACAGATACTGCACTTTAAGTATGGGCCAGGACGATACAGCGTGATTGACGTCCTGCCATCCCTCATCAGAACGTTCGCTGTGGCCGGAGGAGTGCTCGCATGGTTGTCGATCCGAGTCACTAAAATGGATCAAAACTCACCCGAACGATTAGTGGCTGAACTCAGGCTCGCGCAATTTTCTGCACTATTACTAGCATTTGTAGCAGGTGCATTCATCGGTTTTAGCGCCACCTCAGAAGTAAACGTCAATACCGCCGTCGATGCTGCTTTAGCTCTTGGATTTTTGTGGTGGATGCAATTGCACCTACCCGTGATCCACGCGAAGCTTTGACGATACTGATGCTGGCCTTTGCAGCCCATGCATTGGTAGACATCATGCATCGACCTTACGGGTTTCCAATTGAGATCGCCCCAGCCTGTTATTTAATCGGCTGCGCTGTATTTAACTTGTTTGTTGGCGTTCTGTGCTACATACCCATGCTAAGGCGCTAGTTATCCAGGAATCTTCCGATGATGTCTATCCCCTAGAGAGTCATCACGTCGAACTGTTCGTGATGGAGATGCACGTCAGGCTTAATAATCACCTTCCGTCCCAAAGCAGCCTGCAAATCACTTAACACTTGTTGTTCCTCTTCGGCAAGCGCTCGGGCAACATCAGGATTAACCCGTAGCACGACACCTTGACCATATAGATCACTTTTAATTTTTCTTATCTCAGAGAGAATCTCGTAGCAAATCGTAGAAATCGACTTAATGGCTCCACTGCCAGAGCAGTATGGACATGGGTCGTTCAACTGTCTCTCAAGGCTCTGTTTGACTCGCTTACGAGTGACAATGATGAGACCGACGTCTGAGACCTGGACAGTTTTTGATGGAGCGCGATCCTTGCGTAACTCCTGCTCGATGGCCTGGAAAACTTTTTGGCGATTTTGTCGTTCTTCCATGTCAATCAGATCAAGAACGATGATGCCTCCTAAGTCACGTAGGCGAAATTGTCTGACAATTTCTTTAACTGCCTCAAGGTTTGTTTTAACAATAGTATCTTCCAATCGACCGCTACGTTTACCAACATAGCGTCCCGTATTAACATCGATCGCTACCAGTGCTTCAGTTTGATTAATGACTAAGTAGCCGCCAGATTTTAGCCACACTTTGCTCCGCAAGGCTTTTTGAATTTCATCCTGGACTCCATATTCCTCAAAGATCGGAAATTCTTTTGAATAATGCTTCACTACAGGTACGAGGTCAGGCATTATTCCGTCAACCAAACTCACTACTCTGCCGTATTCTTCTGCATCGTCTACCCGAATTGCTGTAAATTCTTTAGTCAATAAGTCCCGCAACAATTTAGCGACCAAACTTTGTTCATGATAAACAACGGTCGGCGCTGGGTCCGCCTCCGTGCGTCCCTGCACATCGGTCCACACCCGATGAAAATAAGACAAGTCAGCAACAATGTCTTCCTCTGATCGACCCGTCGCAGCAGTGCGAATGATGACTCCACCAGTAAAACTATGTTCTTCGCGAAATTCACGTACAATTCTTCTGAGTCGACTCCGTTCCTCCCGCGATTCAATTTTTCTGGAAACACCGACGTGATCAACTGTGGGCATGAAAACTAAAAAGCGTCCCGGCATCGTCGCATGGGACGTAATCCTCGCACCCTTGCTCCCGAGCGGTTCTTTGACAACCTGTACGAGAACTTCCTGATTGGCTTTTAGTAGATCCTCGATCTTAGCAGTTTGAATACGATCCTGGTTGCGTCCTCGACGAGTACGCCCGTTAACAGGAGTACTCTCACTCGGACCCTCATCGTGAAGGGAATCTTCAGGATCGTCGTCATCGACGTCCAGTCCCTCTGGCGTGCCGAGCACGTCCGACACGTAGAGAAATGCATCCTTTTCTAAACCGATATCAACGAACGCTGACTGCATGCCTGGTAAAACTTTCGAAACCCGACCTTTGTAGATATTTCCTACACTCCCAGGCTGTCGTTCGCGCTCGATAAACACCTCGGTAACGAGGTCGTCCTCGAGAATAGCCACCATGGTCTCGTGGCTGCTCGAGGAGACAATCATCTCCTTGTTCATTGCTCAAACCCCATAACAGGTCAAGTCTCTCAACACGTCGCCACCCAAAAGCAGCCGCGCAGATAACCGACTGGCCTTGGCCAGCTGTGTGCCCTGCGTTAAGCTGTCGTCGCTTGTGCAGCAATCGCATTAACTTGTACATCCCGTTTTTAATTTCCTACATCAATTTGTGAACCTGCGCATCCGGACATTAGCTATCAAACCAAACCCCGCCAATGTAGCCACGAGTGACGAACCACCGTAACTCATCAATGGCAAAGTCAGACCTTTGACCGGCAACAGGCCCGCTGACATCGTAATGTTGTAAACAACTTGAAACGTAAAGCTCGATATCACCCCAACGACCAGGTATCCACCGAGACGATCCTTCGTACTTCGCGCAGCCTCTAGGCCACGTAAGATCACAAATAAATACAATCCAAGCACCACTAGGACGCCCAGAAATCCATGTTCTTCAGCTAGTACCGAAAAAATAAAGTCGTTGTGCGCGACGGGCAGAAACTTGTACTGCCCTTGCGTCCCTTGGAGGAATCCTTTCCCGGTTAAGCCTCCCGACCCAACCGTAATCTTCGCCTGAATCTGTTGATAACCGGCACCTTGCGCATCTTGCGCCGGATCCAAAAATGTTAAGAGCCTAGACCGCTGATAGTCTTCGAGTGCGTAAGTCCAAGCTACCGGTGTCGTCAGCAAGGCCAACATCACCAAGAGCGCCATTACACGAAATCTAAGTCCCGCAATATAGGTAATCGCAAAGGCAACTGGCAGCAACCCAGCAGCCGAGCCAAGATCTGGTTCTCGAATAATCAACATGAACGGTATCAACGTAACAAGACTGACGAACGCTAGGTTGATAAACGTAATGCCACGCAGGCTTCGTTCAGCAAAGTAACCCGCTAACAAGATGGTAAGAGCAATCTTTGCAAATTCCGATGGCTGGACGTTAAATGGTCCCAGCAAGAGCCAACGTTTTGATCCGCCCACTACATCACCCAACATTAACACCAGGGCAAGCGCCACAATACTGGCGATATAAAACAGCCACCGGTTGTTTGCTATGATGCGATAGTCGACGAACATAAAAAACGAAAAAGCGATGAGGCCAACAATAAGCGCATACCCCTGTGACATTAGTTGGTTGCTTACTAGTTGACTGGTCTCATCATAGGTAGTGCTATAAATCATCATCATGCCAATTGCGGAAACCGCTAATATCGCGGTTAGCAACCACCAATCGATGAGACTATATAGTCGTCGTTCCAACATATATGTACCGCTGTGGTATCCAAATTAAGGTTCGGTTACCAAGTTCGTTGTCGTCACCGGTGTCTGCGGCTGTGGAAACAGCGGCAACGGCCGGCCATCCTTTTTAGCAAGATAGGTCGTCATGATATGTCGAGCAATTGGTGCTGCCAAATAGCCGTGATCGGAGTGCTCCGCCAGTACAACACCAGCCAATTCCGGCGCGTCATTTCGCGGAGCAAAAAATGCGAACCAGCCGTGATCTCTCCATTCAAATTCATTATCAGACTCTTCCAACTTTGCGCGCCCCTCTAGGGACATCACCTGGGACGTCGCGGTCTTACCAGCCACGTCAAAGCCATCAATGCGGGCACGTTGACCAGTCCCTCGACCATTCACCACGCGCCAAAGCCCTTCGTGTAAGGTTTGAATCGTCTCCGATGATAACTCGACCATTCCTCCCAACGACTTCTTCACAGGAGACCAGCCATTTCCCTTGTCCACAGCCTTCAAGAGGTGTGGAATCTGACGAATTCCACCGTTGGCAACTGTCGCCATCATAACCGCAATTGAAAGAGGAGTGACATTCAGAGGGCCTTGACCAATGGCCACCGATATTGTTTCACCCGGATACCACGGTTCATTATTCTCCTCTTGCTTCCACTTTCGAGATGGCACAAGGCCGGCCGCCTCATAGGGAAGATCGATGCCGGTCACCTGACTCAAACCAAAAGTTTTCGCCCATTTTTCAATTAAATCAATTTCAAGTAAGCTACCCAGCGTATAAAAGTAAACATTACATGAGCGCTCAAGCGCTCCCTGCATATCAAGCTCTCCATGCCCACCACGTAGGTGGCAAAAAAACCGCTGGCCGTGGAATACCCCGGAACCCTGACATCTAACCTTAAAGTCAGGCGTTACCAATCCTTCTTCTAGTGCTGCGGTTGCCACAACAATCTTAAAAATTGACCCCGGAGAATATCGACCTTGCAGGGCGCGATTCTGTAACGGGCGACGATCGTCCATGTTAAGAGCCTGCCAGCTACCAATATCGATACCAAGCGCAAAAGCGTTTGGATCATAGGTTGGCACACTGGTCATGGCTAAAACCTCGCCAGTCCCAGGTTCAAGAACAATTGCCACGCCTGAAAATCCAGTGGCCGCAAACGCTTCCTCTGCGGCATTTTGGAGATCAGCATCGAGGGTCAACTGCAATCGATATCCATTAATTGGATTATCGGTTTCGATGGTTTTAAGCTCACGTCCCACACTATTGACGACTACCTGTCGTCTTCCATCTGTCCCCATTAGGAGTTTGTTGTAAATAAATTCAAGACCAGATTGACCAACAACTGCATCATCACTTAGCCCGACAAAGTTCGGACTAGCTATTTGATCGGCGGTAATTTCCCCAACATAACCAAGTAGATGCGCAGCCGACGTGCCTGCACGGTAACGTCGAGTCGGCACTTGTTCAATCGTAATGCCCGGTAATTCGAAATGGCGCGCAGCCACTGCCGCCACCTGCGACAGCGAGGCATCATGGATAATGATAATTGGCTTATGCTCTGGTAATTGACTGTGCCGAGCAATTTCGTCCTGAATATCCTGCAACTGGATTCCCGTGATGGCTGCTAATTTATTAATCGAATACTCCAGGTCGGTGGTCAGTTCACGAACAACTGAAATATCGAAGGAGTACCGATTTTCGACCAACACTGCTCCGTCACGATCAAATAAGACACCCCGCGGTGCTCGTAACGAAACTGAACGTCGGTGGTTATTTTCTGCCAACTGTTGAAACTTGTTATGCTGGACAACTTGTATAAACCAATAACTCAGGGCGACGCTGACCATTAGCACCGTCGCGGTTAGCCGCAACACAAAGAGCCGCCCTCCTAGCCGATTCCGGTGCACACTAAAAAATTCTTGTGCCATAACTATCGCGTCTCATTCACCACGTGCCGAACCGTCGCCGAAACTTGTACCGCTCGCGCTGCCTCAACACCCTCTTCTGAACCATCTCAATAACACTGATCCACACCACACCAACGACACCATTTACGATTGCATGCCCTGCAATCGCCACAAAGGAAAAGGCCGGCATTGGCAACCCTAGCAAGAGGTACAGGCCAATGAAAAATAGAGAGTTGAGTTGACTCGCACCAAGAAACACCAAAAACTTTGGCGCCAGACCAACCACCATAAGTTGAACACTCAAGCTCCCAACAAAAAATCCGATCAGGGTTTTCGAGATACCTCCTATGCCGATGATGCCACCCCCCAGTGCATCCTGCATCATGCCGCCGATAGCACCGACGAGTAAGCCGACAATTGGTCCATTCCCAAGTGCCAGCGCAACCACTGCAACAAGCACCAAGTCAATGCCGCCTCCATTTAGAACCGAGAGGCTGGCCAGACCCATTTGCAGAATCAACGCCACTGTGATCGCTAGTGCAATTCGCTTCGTATTCACTGACTTGGTTGACCAAACTCTTGCATTCTTGGTGGCTCCATCACGACAAGTACGTGATCTAATGCATTAAAATCAACGGTTGGTCTGACCTGTATCTCTTGATACAGGTTTGGACCCTGTCGTACACGCTCGATATAACCGATTAAAAAACCTTTAGGATAAATCCCTTCGATGCTAGATGTGACGACCCGGTCACCAACCTGCACATCCGAAAGATTCGAGACATATTTCATGTTCAATGGAAGAGATCGGTCGACGAATGGCTGCGGATTACCTTCTACACCATTGAGAATACCTGGCACCCCAGTCCGTTCAACCATGCCCCCAATTGCAGCATTTCGATCAATGATTAACTGCACCTTAGCCGCACCTTGAGCAGGCTGACCGACCACTCGACCAACGACTCCGTCTGGGGCAATCACAGCTGCATCCAGTTGAATACCATCAGCAGCACCTCGACCAATAGTTAACGTGCGAAACCAAGGTGTGACATCACCGGCGATCACCTCAGCGGCAACAGTCGAGAGGCTGACCGTTCGGTCCATCGCGAGTAAATCCCGCAAACTTTCATTGCGACGAACCATGGCACCCTGTTCTTGCACCCTAACTTTTAGGGAGGCAATCTCTTGCCTAAGACGAACGTTATCCTTTGATACATCCTGCAATGCAAAATACCCAGTCCACCCATCTCGTAAACTGGTGAGTCCGCCCGACAACCCAATCTGAGCACGCGAGAGTAGACCGAACGTAACTGTCTGAATCAGGGGAGCACCAGATGACGAAGTCACCTGGACGGAGATCAGCAGAATTTGTACGACAATCACAGTCGCAAGAAGATAGCCGGTGCGTCGGTGAATATCGATCACGAGCAGCCTTCAGTTTCGTGAAATACCTACTACGCGATCGCAATCTTTCGCAGTAAGTCAAAATCAGACAACATATTACCTGCACCAAACACGACAGAAGAGAGCGGATTCTCGGCCATTGCCACCGGAAGCCCGGTTTCCTCTCGCAGTCGCTTGTCAAGATTCTTAAGCATTGAACCACCTCCGGTCAGGACAATGCCTCGATCGACAATGTCCGCCGATAACTCAGGTGGGGTCTGTTCGAGCGCTACGAGGACAGCGTCAATGATGACATTCACGGTCTCGTTGAGCGCCTCGCGAATTTCCGCATCCGACACGGTGATGGTCTTGGGAATACCCTTAACCAGATCACGCCCCTTGATCTCCATGCTCAAAGGTTCATCAAGCGGAAAGGCCGAGCCCATTTCCATTTTGACTTGCTCACCCGTTCGCTCGCCAATGAGTAAGTTATACGCTCTCTTGATGTACTGGATAATCGCCTCATCCATCTCGTTACCAGCCACCCGTACCGCCCGGCTATAAACAATTCCCGATAACGAGATCACGGCGATGTCGGTTGTGCCACCACCAATATCAACCACCATATTGCCTGCGGGTTCACCGATTGGCATACCGGCACCGATGGCCGCCGCCATAGCCTCCTCAATAAGGTACACCTCACTGGCCTTAGCACGATGCGCACTATCCTTAACCGCACGCTTCTCTACCTGAGTAATTTGAGAGGGCACGCCAATCACAATACGTGGACGGATCCACACATTCCGGTTGTGTGCCTTCTTGATGAAATACGCCAACATCTTTTCAGTAACGTCGAAGTCAGCTATGACACCATCCTTCATGGGTTTGATCGCCCTAATACCGTTGGGAGTCCGGCCAAGCATCGCTTTGGCTTCCGTGCCTACCGCGACCACTTCCCCGGTACCGGCTACGATTGCAACAATCGAGGGTTCATTAATGACAATCCCCTCATTTTTAACGTAGACACAGGTATTGGCGGTGCCCAAATCAATTGCCAAATCACACGAGAAAAACGAAAATAGCGATCGAAAATCCAATCAGGCCCCCACAAAAAACATCATTAACTTGTATGATTGATCGACGTGTCACACTCTACTGAACTAACTTGGCTCTCAGCCCAACACCCACGGCCTAATCCCTCTAAGTTATTCTATCCACCGTAATTATAGCACATGCCGTCTTACCACTTCTGCACAGTAAGCGGCTTCTAGGACGGAGGACAAATCCGTGCGTACCTTTGCCAAATGCTTGCGCATGAAGGATTTGATATCGTACGATGAAGATTCACGAAAAAAGGGAGTGAACAGACCATGACGATGTTGGGCCGAATGCGGGATCACAAGAATTGGTTGAAATGGAGTCTGGCTATCATCATCGTGGCCTTTGTTGGATTTTATGCACAAGATTTTTCCAATACGACAACGACTCCAGGCGCAGCACCGAATGACATTGTGGCCCAGATTGAAGGGCGAGCCATCACAACGGAAAACTTCCGGCGCGTCTATTACCAACAGATTCAGTCGTATCAGGCCGCCTACGGTGGCAATATTGACGAACAAGTTCTCCGTCAACTTGGTATTGATCGACAGATCCTAGAGCAGATGATCGACGAGCAGGCCGCTCTGGTTGAAGCCGCGCGGTTAAATCTCACGGTCAACGATATCGAGATTCGTGAACGAGTCACGTCGCTTCCCGGTTTACAAGAAGACGGTATCTTTATCGGTGAAGCCCGGTACCGTGAGTTGCTGCGCAGCCAAGTGCCACCGCTGACGACCCCACAATTTGAGGAAGGCATTCGCGATAACTTGCTCCTCGAAAAGTTGGAGGGAGTGTTAACCCAGTGGATCGACATCTCTGAGGATGAGGTCCGTGAAGAGTACCGCCTCCGCACCGAAAAGATCAAACTCAATATGGTCACGTTTTCACCGGACGACTACAAAACTGACGTCACGGTAACCGACGCTGAATTGGCTGAGCATCTGAATGACAATGCCGCAATCTATGAGATCTCGGATAAACGAAAAATCAGATTCTTGGCGATCGAAGCTGAAAGCCTACGAGCAGAGATTACTGTGACTCCACAGGAAGTGGAGACCTACTACAATACCAACCTCCCGCAGTACTCCACGCCTGAGCAGGTACGTGCGAGTCACATTCTGTTTAACAGTGAAGGAGCCGATGAAGTCGCGCTCCTGGCGAAAGCCGAATCCGTGCTTGCCGAAGCACGAGCCGGCGCAGATTTTGCGAACCTGGCTGAACAATATTCTGATGATACCGGGTCCGCCAGTCTCGGTGGGGACCTCAATTACTTCGGCCGAGGTCAAATGGTGCCAGCTTTTGAAACGGCGGCTTTTGGCTTAATGCCTGGTGAGATTAGCGACCTGGTGCAATCGGATTTCGGCTTACACATCATCAAGGTGGTTGATAAGCAGGAAGGCTTTAATCGGCCACTGGACGAGGTGCGAGATCAGATTGCCGATCAATTGCAATGGCAACAAGCTCTGGAGCGTGCGAATGCTGTGGCGACTGAGTTGTCTAATATCATTTCCGGTCCCGACGATCTCGATCGTGTCGCGCTTGAACGAGCCTGGGAAGTGAAGGAATCGAACTTCTTTACCCGCAACGAACCCATCGAGGGCCTCGGAATGGCGCCAGGTGTCGCTTCAGCAGCGTTCGAATTTACTGAAGGCGAAGTTGGTGGTCCACTGCAGACCGCCAGTGGACAGGTATTCCTTACCGTCATTGACCAACAGGACGCCTATGCCCCAGAACTTGACGAAGTGCGTGAAGACGTCACTGCCGATTTGACCGACATTAAGGCGATGGACCTTGCGCGCACACGAGCCGCCGAATTAACACCGCGGCTACAGCAAGCAACGAATTTTGTCGCCACTGCCAATCGCTTGCGCCTCAATCCAACCGCCACTGAATTCATCACGCGCGGTGCAGCCCTACCTGAGGTTGGCCAGAATGACGCGATTGACGCGATTGTCTTCGCCATGGATGCGGGCATGACCAGTGACGTGCTGAGCACAGATGACCTCTCTGTGGTGATTCATGTTGTTGACAGAGAAGAGATCACTGAAGAAGGCTTCAATGCCACCAAAGAGGTGCTCCGGGTAGAACTAATCGCCTACCAGCAGAATCGATTCTTCAGCGCCTACATGAGGAAAGCGAAAGACAGCATGGCGATCGAAATCAATCAGACCACCCTTGCGATGGCCATTATTTGAGCACCCCCCGTTACAGGTAAAAGGTATAGGGCATGCGCGCCAGGACGGACGAGCTATAATCTGAAGTTCGATTTGATGAACTCGTCAGGACAAGCGGAAGTGGCGGAACTGGCAGACGCGCAAGCCTCAGGAGCTTGTGCCTCACAAGGGCGTGGGGGTTCGAATCCCCCCTTCCGCACCACATTTTGCTAGGTGCAAAACTGAGTGATATTGAAGGAGATAAATTATGTCAAGCACAATGCCCTTTTGGGTGCGCGGCTTTTTGTCAGCGCTGTTGGCGACTAGTTTCGGTCTCGCCGGCGCCTGCGCAACCGGTGAAGCCCCACTCGATGAGGCCATCGACGAAACGCCGGCGCCTTCAGCAGAATTACGTATCGCTCATGAGCCAACGACCGACGACGAACTACCGGCCGCCTTACTCGGTACTGCGCCGGCCCCACAGGGTCAGGCACTACATTACCTACCCGAGGACACTGAGACCACCGGGTATCTTGCGCTACCCGATGGTGAAGGACCACACCCTGCAGTTATCTTGGTGCATGAGTGGGACGGTCTAAAGGACCGCGTGCGTCAAGTGGCCGATGCACTCGCGTCAGAAGGCTATGTCGCACTTGCGGCCGATGTCTATCAAGGTCGAACAGGAAACAACCCTGACGAAAATCGTGCTTTGATGGGAGAGGCGCGGGCAAACATGGACCAGGTCGTAACCAACCTGAACGTCGCGGCCGCCTACCTACGCGACCGAGCTGACACGAGCGGTAAGGTCGCGGTAATGGGTTGGTGTTTTGGCGGCGGGGTCGCGCTGAGCTATGGTCTTGACGGTGAAACGCACGAAGGCACAGCAATGTTTTATGGTCAACTCGTGCAGGATCCGGAGATACTGCAGCGGATTACGCATGAGGTCTACGGCACGTTCGCTGCGGAAGATGCGGGGATTCCACCCCAAGATGTCGAACAGTTCGTCGATGCATTGCGGACAGCCAACATAGAGAATGATGTCCACATCTACGACGACGTGAATCACGGGTTTTGGCTGTTTGTAGATCAGGAACCCGATACACGCACCGAGCCCGCTCTCAATGCATGGCAGCGTCTAAAGAGCTATCTATCCCGCACATTGAGCAACTAAAGACAAGAAAGAGGGCGGCGATAACCGCCGCCCTCTTAGATCGATTTGTTCCACGGTTCTTGAAAAACTCAGTTCACATCCCTGCTTACGGCTCACGCGCCGGCGCCACTCGTCACCGACTCTTGCCGCCTACTCGACCCAACCAAGGTCCTTCATAGCCAATCCCGCATGCCAAATCTTCGTCACGTGTCGGACCTTGTTGCCTCCGTCAAATTCCATGACATAGACATAATCCGTCGACGTACTCTTTCCCGTCGGTGGGCAAGGGCCACCTTCTCCCGTATGCGTGGCAGAGAACACGGCATAAGCGCAGACTGACCTCCGCTCCTCATCCGTGGCGAACGACTTGATTTCATATCCTGCATCGGGCATGAAAGTGAACGCGTGCTTCATCCACTCGGCATACTGTTCCACGCTCTTCACATCAAGGAGCGGTTCGGCTTGCGCAGAAAAAGTCGCGTCGGCGGTGCAGTATTCGCTGCATCCCTCCCAGCCTTTGCCTTTCTCACAAGCCTCAAAAAATGTGCGGGCGATCTCTGTAATCGAGGACATCGTTCGTTCTCCTTTAAAGAAAGGTCCAGGCTGCATCGCAGCTCTGGCCATTTAAAATTGCACACCGGCCTGGTACTTATTTCTTCGGAGTGTAGTCCGCCCCGTATCCCCAATCATCCGTAGTATGGAATTCGAGGGTGATACCATCTGGCTCTAACCACGCCGCAAACTTGTCACCACTGCGTTCACCTCGTTTTTCGAAGTAAGCCATATAGGCCTCTTTGCTATCCCACACCGAAACCATTTTTATCGTGTTCGTCGCTTTATCAGAACTAGCGTGAATCGAATGGCAGCCTTCAAATTCGCGCGTAAACGCTAAATCTTCTTTTGCGTAGTTATGCATCGCGTCAAAACTATCGGACTTGGTTTTGACTGTGACATGTACCGTTGTCGACATTATCACCTCCGAAAAGAATAATTATCTCTTAATTCAGTTTGAAATGACATGTTTCAGCGCCGGTTCCAGTGCGGGATACCCGAACACAAATCCAGTACTCTGTAGACGCCTTGGCTCAACATACGTACTGGCCAGCAACAGAGCATCCGCCATCTCACCAAACAGCAACCGAGCCGCAAACCCAGGTAACGGAAACATGGTGGGCCGCCGTAAAACGCGACCCAGCGTTTTTGTAAATTCCTTATTCGTGACTGCGGCTGGCGCCACGACATTGACGGGCCCTGTCAACGACTCCGTGCGTAACGCATACAGGACGCTCGTTAGCACATCATCGAGCGCAACCCAGCTCATGTACTGCTGTCCGGACCCCAGAACACCCCCAAGACCGAGTTTAAACGGGAGCAACATTTGTCCGAGCGCCCCTCCAGCCAGGGTTAGCACGATCCCGAGACGCAACTGAACCACCCGAATCCCTCGGCTGACCGCCGGCTCAGCCGCCGCCTCCCATGCCTGACACACCTCGGGCAAGAAGCCATTACCCGCACTGGACTGTTCGTGCAGACGCTCTTCACCACGGTCACCATAAAATCCGATCGCAGACGCCACAATCAGCGTCTTCGGAGGTCGCTCGAGACGAGCGAGTGCCTCAGAGAGGTGGCGTGTGCCATCAACCCGGCTATCACGGATACGCGCTTTTCGTGCCTTCGTCCACCGACCACCGGCAATGTTCTCGCCGGCGAGATGTATTACGGCGTCGGCCCCGTCGACCGCAGCATCGGAAAGGTCTCCACTTAGCGGATTCCAACTAGGAGTCGTGCTGTCGTTAGACGATCCACGTCGAAGTGGAGTCACTTGATATCCGTTGCTTTCTAGCAACGGAACCAACGCCGACCCGATTAATCCAGTCGCACCGGTCATTGCTACGCGCATCTATTTGCCTCCATACCAAATATGTTATCAGGACAAGCTACCGCTCATCGTCAATGCGACCTGACCGCATCGGCCTCAAATACGTTGAGGATCTCACGCTGCCGATATTCAAAAATGTCTCGTAGGTCACGTTCAATCCAAGTCGGCAATGGTGTCATGGCGAGCAGGGTTTCGCAGTAAAGATTGAACTGGACCGTATCGGTAATCACCGTGTCTTCGCCGGCAGCACGGAAGGTATGTGTGTGCCGCCACAGCTTGAACGGGCCTCGAATCTGAAGATCAACGAATTGATGTGGCGGATCCCAATGTTCGATGCGTGTCCTCCAACGGACCGGCAGGTGATGAAGTGTGAGCGAGTAATCAATGAGTGCACCAGCTAACACGGGTTCCGATGAGATATGTCGAATTCGGAAACGAAGAAATGGTGGCGTCAAGCGCTCCAGGTTCCGTGCGGTCGAGAAAAATGGAAATACTTCGGCCAATGGAGCCTTTATCCGTTGCTCGCATGAGAGCCACCGGTGGCCATCGCCCTGCCAAATCTTCATCGTTTCTTTAATTCGTGACTCCAATGATTTAAATTATAAAGATAATTTTATTTCCTATGAGGTAAACCTATTCAAAGACGGAACGACAGGCAAAACGAACAGCTTTAGTTGCACTTTTAGGAAAAACACGAGGATACCCCATGCCTTTGACAGAAACATTGACTGAAATGCTTGATAGCTATGACATCGGACCAAAGATCCGAGAACTCCGTTTACAGAAAAAGATGGGACTGGTCAAACTCGCCTCCCATACCGGTCTTTCAGCCGCACTCCTCTCAAAAATTGAACGCGGCAAAATGTACCCGACGCTTCCGACGTTGCTCAGAATCTCAATGGTATTCAGCCTTGGCTTGGACTACTTCTTAAAGGATCGAGCCGGCGAGGTGTCCATCGTGCGCAACCACGAACGGGTTCGGTTACCGCAACAGATGGGCATTGGAAACGTTGCGTACTTTTTTGAATCCTTGGATTTCCCAGCTACCGAACGCAAGTTTAGCGCCTATTACGCAGACTTTGAATCCTTGCCGAGCGAGGATGTACGTTTGCACAAACACGAAGGTGACGAATTCATTTTCGTACTCGAAGGGAAACTCGGACTCTACATTCGCGGGAAGGAATCAGCACTCGACAAGGGTGATTCTGTGTACTTCAAAGCGTCATTGAAACACGGGTACCGACGGGTCGGCCGCAAACACTGCCGAGCACTCGTTGTCACCATACCGTAATGACGCATTACACAGTAGCGATTGCGTCAAGGGTCAGGGCAGGATACGATCGTAACGTAAAGCCGTTTCGGCGCGTTCGTCAACGTAGGAGATTCAGAATGATTTTCAAAAACAGTCTAAACAGCAGTGCGGCAACCATCTTGTGCATTGTCACCCTCGGATGTGGCCAGCCGATTCTGGAAGAACCCGCTCCTGCTGCAACCGAAACGACTATGCCCCAATACCAAGTCGATCCATTCTGGCCGAAGGCGCTACCCGACAACATGCTCATTGGAGAAATCGCAGGTTTGGCGGTTGATGCCCAAGACCACGTCTGGGTCTTTCACCGTCCTGGCAGTCTCAGTGAAGACGAATTGGGTGCAGCTCAAGACCCGCCAGTTTCGTTATGTTGTAACCCAGCTCCGTGGATCGTGGAGTTTGACTCCGATGGAAATTACCTGCGTGGTTGGGGTGGCCCAGATGAAGCATACGACTGGCCTGAGATTGAACATGGGCTTTTCGTCGATCACGAAAACAACGTGTGGTTGGCCGGGGAAGATGCCAATGACCACCAAGTCTTGAAATTTACGGCGGACGGTGAGTTTCTCCTCCAAATTGGACAACGAGGACAAACCGGAGGCAATGCCCACACGGAATTTTTAGGACACCCCACTGACATGGAAATTGATCCAGAGACGAATGAGGTCTTCGTAACCGACGGCTACTTGAATAGACGCGTCATCGTATTTGACGCCACCACCGGTGAGTACAAGCGTCACTGGGGCGCCTACGGAAACGAACCCCAAGATTTCCCTGCTGGAACCAGCTATTTGGCGGGAAGGTATCGCCATGCCGGACCTGATGGCGAATTACTCGACTCTGGTTTCTTTCCACCGATTGCTCCAGATCGACAGGACGCGGACACCGGCGCAGCATTTGATCCGGATGGTTCTCCCTCACAACAATTCAACATCGTTCACGGAGTTCGCTTAACAAAGGACGGTCTTGTGTACATCGCGGATCGCACCAACAGTCGAGTACAGGTCTTCCAGCGAGACGGCACGTACGTGGACGAAGTGATCATTGCAAAAGCCACCATGGGTGAAGGTAGCGCGTGGGATGTGGACGTGTCTCCGGACGAACAACAGACGTTCCTATACGTCGCCGATGGCACAAACCAACGGGTCTGGATCGTACAGCGGGCCACCCTGGAAGTCCTCGGCTCATTTGGCCGTCGTGGACATGGCGCTGGTGAATTCCATTGGGTGCACCGATTGGTTGTTGACTCCCAAGGGAACCTCTATACGGGTGAAGTCAACCGCGGTCGACGCCTTCAGAAATGGATCTTGGCAGAAGACAACGCAGCGACTGAATAATCCGTTCCTTTAATCTGATTCTGGAGTTTGAAATGCTTCGAAACTTATTGGTACTCACTGCAACTTGCCTCTTGGTCACACTGACGAGTTCCGCCTGGGCTCAATCAGGTGTGTTTGGATCCCAACATCACAAGTACCGCGTGGTCACAGTGGTGGAAGGACTGGAGATTCCCTGGTCCATGACGTTTCTTCCCGGCGGTGACATGCTCGTCACCGAGCGTCCTGGACGGCTCCGCATCGTACGAAACGGCACCCTCTTACCCGAAGCTGTAGCCGGTGTGCCAGCGGTGCATGCTGAGGGTCAGGGTGGCCTATTCGAGGTGATGACCCATCCCAACTTTGCGTCGAATCACTTGCTATACCTGACTTATGCGAAACCCAACGATGGTGGGTCCACGACGCAGCTGATCCGTGCTCAATGGGAAAACGACGAGCTCACAAATGTTGAAGAGATTTTTGAAGCAACCTCACAAGGTCGCGGGCACTATGGAGGTAAGCTCGCATTCAATCAAGAGGGCTTCCTCTTTCTCACGGTGGGCGATCGCCAGGCGCCTCCAACCGGTAACTTGGAAGAACACCCGGCCCAAGACACTTCCAACCACCACGGCACGACGATACGACTGCATGACGACGGTCGTGTGCCTGAAGATAACCCGTTTGTCAACGAAGCTAATGCGCGTCCTGAGATCTGGAGCTACGGCCATCGCAATCCACAAGGCCTGGCAATCCATCCAGAAACTGGAGACATCTGGACTCACGAGCACGGCCCCCAAGGAGGCGATGAGCTCAACCGGATACAACCTGGGGAGAACTATGGCTGGCCCATGATTGGGTACGGTGTGAACTACGGCAGTGGCCTAGCAATTCATAACAGTACGCTTCGGGAAGGTCTGCAACACCCAAACCACGTGTGGGTTCCATCAATTGCAGCGTCCGGAATGTTGATTTACACAGGGCAACATTTTCCAGAATGGCAAGGTAATATTTTCGTTGGAGGTCTGGCAGGCCAGCAACTGGCGCGTCTGACGCTGACGGCAGACAACCAAGAAGTCGAACAAGAAGAAACCTTACTGCAAGGACTTGGGCGCATCCGTGACATTCGACAAGGCCCGGATGACTATATCTACATAGCGACCGAGGGTAGAGACGGCGCATTAACACCGATTGTCAGATTGGAACCTGCGGAATAACGATGACGCCCTCTTTTCAAGATTCGTGGGTACTGATTATTTATGGACCTTATCTAGGAGACTCTAATGAAAGCATCTGTAATCGTCTTAGCTCTTATATTCGTTAACCCGTTTCTGATTCAGTCAACGAGCGCGCAGGAAGACTGGAGTTTTGGACATGCCCATCCTGACGCGCTCATAAATGCCGTCTTACCTCTACCGGAAGATCTACGAGACGGTGCAACCGTACTCGTTTACCATCCGGACACGGGTGAACGTATTGTCGTTCGGCAGGGCTCCAATGCCATCGAATGTATTCCAGGGAATCCTGCGGACACCAGATGCTTTAATCAGGTGATGGGTCCCGCTAATGATCTCCGGGCAAAACTTCAAGCAGAAGGTAAATCAAATGAAGAAATCGCCGCGGCGTTAGGTGCAGCCCGCGAATCAGGTGCTGTCCCAACAGCACCGTACGGAACGATGATGTACCTGTTACGACACAACGACAACCAGATCAAATTACTTTGGGTGATGGTCGTCCCCAACGCAACAGCAGATTCGATTGGTGTTTCGACCACGAGTCAACGGGACAATGCTCTGCAAGGTCACGGGATGCCATGGCTAATGCGTGAAGGCACGCCGGGCGCGCACATTATGATCCCTATTAACAACACACCATTATCCAGCGGGTATGTAAATCAGTAGACGGGAACGTACACGCAGCAACAGCGCCGATCTCTGGAGTGGCGTGTCATTTCTGCACTAAAAAATCCGGCCGAATGGCGCATCCGATGGATGGGTCACTCGGCCGGATTATTCGAGTTCTAATACTAAGTTTGTAACAACGGACCTTACTGCTGAGCGCCACCATCTAGGGCCAAACCCTCTAGAACCTCCTTGGCCTGCAACACTTCCGCATTCTCGATTACAGACATGTCAACGAATTTTTCTAGGTCGACCACCGCCGATTCATCCTCTTCTATCTTCACGTAGGCCATCCCACGCCGGAAATAAGGTGCCGCTGAATCGGGTGACTTTTCTATCGCCACGCTGAGGAGGGCAATGGCTTCGTCAAAATTCTCAGCCGGGATTAGCGTGTTCACAGCCACACCAATCACCGTTGTAACAACGGGACGGCCGAACATTTGAGGACCGATAGCATTCAGGTAGGCATTCATCCGCTCATAGTCACCGAGCTGTGCCGCACTATCTAGCGCCTGAATCCTAACATTGGTCTCGTTTCGGGGATTCGGCAGGGCCGCACCCGAAGCCTGCTCCGCCGCGACGCCAGCTAAATACGCATCAATATGCGTCAGCGCCTTCTCGTGATTCCCCTCTTCCTGGTACGCGGTTGCGATGAGCTGATTTACATTCCACTGCATTGGCAGCGCAGCCAGTAACCCGAGAAGTGAATTCCGAGCATCGGTATAATGCTTAGCTTTCAACTGGTCCTGGCCTGCGGCGAGCTGCTCCTGGAGAGTTGGAAGGGTCACCTGAAGGTCTTGCATGTCCCGCTGTGTCACTTCCACCTCGACAAACACGCCACCGTAACCTACTGGTGGACTTGTCGGGGCCACAATCGTCAGCTTCCACATTCCCGGCTTGAGATTCTTGATCTCAAAATTACCGTTCCCTTTACCTTTTTTCGTCTCTGGCCCAGTGCCCGTTTCGAGAAACACGGCCTTGACCATCGGATCTTTGATGTTCTCACCCTGCGCATTCTTGACCTTACCTTTGACTTTAGCCCGGCCCTTGTACTCTTGCGCGCCAACCATCACCGAACTTCCGACCGTAATTAGTAGTACAACAACCCAGCGCATTATCCTTGTAGTCACACTCACCCCCACGAAAATAAAATATTATGAACATGGCGCCTGACTGCCATCAGTCTGCCCATTACCAATTTTAATTGAGACACTGGAAAAAAGACAATAATTCTCATCTCAACAATTTATCTTAAGGCCTTAAAACACCTCACAATGCCCCCTCAGCAGTCGACTTACGGGCTTTTCGACCCGGCATCCGTAACCACAACACTCACGTGAGCATTGGTCCAGCAGCACTGGAAACCACCCCCAGGGCCTGACGAGTCATTGGCCTGCACACGCAGGACATAGTTGCCAACGTCATTAAAGGTGACGCTGGTCATTGTCTCACCAGTTGTTTCGTCAGTGTCTGGTCGAGGATTACTGAAAACGACATCACCCTCGCCGCGGTGCTTGACCCAGCGAATCCGCACGGGCGCCCCTTCAAGTGCCCGCCGATTTGGATCAACTTGTCCGTCATCACTCGCCCAGATTGTGAGGTCGAGTGGCTCATTCACCGTCGCTTCATACTCAGCACTGATACTTACTGGTGGTCCTTGTTGCGGCCGTCCTCCTTGTTCGAATCGCACCATCGGCGGAGTATTTCCCTGCGCCGGTTCGAGGTACGGCTCGACCTCCCAGTCGGTCTTCAGACTCATCGGCACCTGAGTCGTTTCCCCATTCGCCACCAGGGTCCACGTTAACTGCTGGTCGCCAAAGTCGGGTGGCAACGTCACAGTAAAAACGCCCCAGGCTCGCCGAGGTAGAAAGTGAGTGGGTTGACCACGGTCTGGACCACCAGGCTCGATCCGGTTATCTGGTCCCACGGGTATATGAAGTACTTCCTCCGAGTTACGGTTAAAGTACCCAACCAGTAAACTGATTTGTCCATCGGAATGGCGGAACCAACCTTCATACGCTGCCGTCACGCTCTGACCTGATGTCCGCATCGGCGCCAGTGCTAACTCTTGCGACAGCACTTGCTGGGGTGCGACAAGCAGCAAAATCACAAGGATGACAGTCATACCGAGACCCACAGCAGACATTCGTAATGCGGTCATAAATCGAATCTTAGGTCTTACCAGGCAGTAACGCAGAGCCGCGCAGTAGCTCACAAGAGCTTTTCGATTGTGCAGCGCACTACACGCTCTTTAGCACAGTCCACAATTTTCAGCGAAAAATCCCTTACGGTTGCTGCTCGTCGGTCAGCTCGAGTCGACTTGCTTCGCGCTGGGCAATCTCAGATTCAAGATCCTCGTCACTCATGTAGGTCACGTTTACCCACGCATGTGCCATTTCGTCGACCGTCCGGTCACCCCAACCCACCCACTGACTAGGATCAGGATTGTCACGATTTGCGGATGTGTTGTCATGCCACGCCGTGATTCGAAGGAGTGTCCCTTTCGGCAGCAACGGTGCCACATGATCCGCATACACATAGTTGTTGTGCCAATCAAATTGATAATCGTTGACATGGCTCAACATCCGGCGCTCACCCGTTGGCAGCAAAGCCTCCATCGACATTGCTTTACCACGCAGGTGCATATGCGGCTGAAAATTCTCTACCCGACCAGCCTTCTTCAGTGGGAAAAAGCCCTGATGCACCGAAACAGTATTCGGTGGAATGTCGAGGCCACGACTCCCCCCTTCAATACCGTGCATGAGGTGCAACACTTGGCGATGTTTCGGCTCGTAGCCTTTCGGGTGGAAGTAAATTGCGAGTTCGGCTGAATCCGTGATCTCTTCGCCGACCGCATGATAGTGAATATCCCAAACTATTTTTGAACCAGGCAGCATCAATTTTCCACTATCTGGGCGCGTAATCTCACCCTGCTTCCCGACGGCCCACTCCATGAAGAGACCGGGGCCGACATCATCAGGATCAGTTGCTGTTTCTTCTAACTCTGGCTCTTCCTGCTGAAGCCTCGCTAAAGCATGGTGCATAATCCGTCGACCCTTGGGCGTGGACGGTCTAATCTCGATCGCACGAACCCAACGCGCCTCAGTCAGACCGGTCTCGACAACAGGCTTATACCAAGCATCCTGCGCTTTAGCAGCCATCTTGTAGGCCGGAGACTTAATAATTAAATTCGGTGGTCCGAACAGCTCCTCGAAGTTCCAAGTCTCCCCTTTGGGCCAGGTCATGGGATTAGGCATGTCCACCGGGTCTCCCATCGGAGCCCCTGCATCTACCCACCTGACGATGGTATTAATTTGATCGTCGGTCAACGAGCGATCGTTCTTGAACTCTTGGATGCCAACCGTCTTATCAAGATGCCATGGTGGCATCTCACGTGCCGCCACCGCAGCTTTAATACTCCGAGCCCATGGTCGCGTCTCACGGAAATTCACGAGGGACATTGGTGCCATCGAACCGTCTCGATGACAGGCCTCACACTTTTGTTGAAATATGGGAGCAATGTCTTTCGTGAAGGTCACCGCTTCGTCAACTGATTGCGCTGACACCAGTATTGGAGCGCCCCCTAAGAACGTAAACAACACCGCGCACCCAACCAAGCTCTGCCAACCGAAAAATCGTGTGTTTGCCATGACACGCCCTTCTTGTATTAACGATGGGACGAATTCTTCTGACAATTCAAGCACTCTTATATGCAAGAATTTTACACTAGTCAGTCGACGAGTTCACTGCCAAAAACTAGGAGGCAAACTCCTAACATTGACGCACGGTGGAAAGCTTCAAATGGGTCAAAATACGGTAAAAAATAAGGCCAAACAGGCACCCTCTGGTCGTGTTGGAACCCACAACTGCCGCTAGAAATAAACTGCTCAAATTGTTTACAATTCCATGCACACAACCCATCGGAGCGCTCCATTTGAACTGGTTGTGTGATAATCACCTCAAATTGTCAGCACCGAGGAGTCTGGATTTACAAAACACTATGGGCACGACCAACGTACCGCCCTCGCATTCATACGGAGAAAATCAATGATTGATAGCAATGCCACCCCCCGACGAAGCTTTCTAGGTCGAATAGCAGCGACCGCCGTTGCTGCTGGCCTTCCATGGTCGGGTGGCCATACCGCTGCAGCCGCCACACAAGACTGGACCAGTGAGGTAGGAGGCAGTCATAAGTGCTTTTTTGACTTTCCGAACCACAAACTGAGCTTTCCACTGGTGCACATTTTCAACTACATCAATACCTATGCCTCGGCCTACGGAGTGGGCAATGAGGAGGTCGGCACAGTGGGAACCTTTTACGGCGGGGGTCCAGCGTCGAGTATTTTTCTGGGATTTAACGACGAGATTTGGTCGAGGTACAACGTGGGTGAGTACGCGGGCTTGGACGATTCGGCTGGCAGGCCATACACGAGAAACGTGTTCAATCACCCGACCTCGGACGATTCGGTTCTACTCGCAAAGGGGTTGCAGTCTCCAAACTTCGCTGCGCTTGAGGGTGCTATGCCCCTAGTAGGGATTGAGAACCTTCAGAATCTGGGCACAAAGTTTATTATGTGCAACAACGCTTTGAACTCATGGGTGGTAGAACTTGAGGCGCGAGGTAAAGGGACGGCGGCTGATATCGATGCGGCGCTCCGAGCGAACTTGCTGCCAGGAGTGACCCTCGTGCCAGCAATGGTGATCGCCATTGAACAAGCTCAACAAGCTGGTATTGCGTACAACAAGCAGTGACTTAAGAGTCGACGACATCAAGCAAGACACTCTGGTCGGTGTCCAACCAACTGGTTGGACACCGTTCGTTCAGGTCTCCTAATAATGAGGAATCACCATGAGTTTCCAGAAACCGAGTGAGTCACTGCTCCCCCGCGCCATCAACCACCGGCGAGTCGCGATTACGCCCACACGCCGTGACTTCCTCCGAACATCAAGCGCTGTCGGCATTTCCGCCGCTGCCTTGACACTAAGCGCTGGCCAGTGGGGATGCAGCCCAAGAGGGGATACACCAGACGTCACTGACCCGGCAGAACGCGAACTTGCGCTCCTCGCGTTGGATACAGCTGTGCAGGCCGGTGCGAGCTACGCCGATGTCCGTGTATCACGACATTGGTTCGAGTCGGTGCGAACACGAGAAGAACAAATTACGGGCGTCAATTTCACGGAATCATATGGCCTCGGCATTCGCGTACGAGTTGGAGGCTCGTGGGGATTCACCGGAACACGCGACCTGAAATCCCAAGCGGTCGCAACTGCTGCAAAAAATGCAACAGCGATTGCAACAGCCAATGACCGTATTGCGCCACAGGAAACCGAACTGGCCCCCGTCGACAGTTACCCCAACGCGCAGTGGGATACACCTCACACTATTGATCCGTTCGATGTGTCACTTGAGGAAAAAGCTGATGTGCTGTTTGCCGCTAGTCGCGCAGCGCTCAAGGTCAAGAATGTTCAGTTTGTTTCCGGCAACCTGATGGCAGTTAAAGAGCGTCGGCTGGTGGCAACCACGGAAAATTCAGTGGTACAACAGACCTTTATACGCCAGAATCCTGGCTTGACAGTTACGGCCGTGTCATCGGATCGATCGGATTTTCAGAGTCGCGTTGGTGACGTCGCCGCAGCGGCACGTGGGTGGGAATACATCACCGATCTCGATCTATCAACTCAAGCTGAACGTTGGGCGGAAGAGGCCGCAATGAAACTGTCTGCGCGTTCCGTGGAGCCTGGCACCTGGGATTTGGTGCTCCACCCATCGAACCTCTGGCTGACGATCCACGAATCCATTGCGCATCCAACTGAGCTGGATCGGGCTCTCGGCTACGAAGCGAACTACGCCGGCACCTCATTTCTGGCACCACCAGAAGACGTACTCAATACGACCCGCCTCGGGCCAGAATTCATGACCTTTATGGGCAACCGAACCGAAGTCGGCGGATGTGCGACGTGCGGTTGGGATGATGAAGCGGTTCCCGCATTCGAATGGCCCATCATCAAAAACGGAACTTTTGTGAACTACCAGACAACCCGGGAGCAGGCCGCTTGGATCGCACCGTACACTAATATGACGAGGAGTCAAGGCTGCGCCTATGGTCAAAATTGGTCCAGTATCCCATTCCAGCGGATGCCAAATGTGAGCCTCATGCCAGGAGAGTCACCACTCAGCGAGGAAGACGTCATCGCTCAAACCGAACGAGGTATCTACATTGAAGGCGACGGTTCGTATTCCATTGATCAACAACGTTATAACGCACAATTCGGTGGACAGCTATTCTGGGAAATCCGCAACGGCAGAAAGCACCAGATGTTGCGGGATGTCGCCTATGTAATCCGGACACCAGATTTTTGGAATTCACTGGCCGTTTTGGGCGGACCAGAAACGTACTGGCTGGGTGCAACATTCGGTGATGCGAAGGGCCAACCGGGTCAGGCTAACGCTGTGTCTCATGGTTGTCCCACCGCGCTGTTCCGCGATACGACCATCATCAACACGGCGTAGGAGGTTTATCAGTATGCAGGCACCAAGTGCAGGTCGCGGAGATATTTCGACTGAGGATGCTCGGGCACTTACTGAGCGGATTCTAGGCCTCTCCCAAGCCACCGCAACCCGGATCACGATCAACGCCCGTAGTCGGCCGTTTATTCGAAGTGCGGATAACCGCATCACTACAGCCGGTGAAAGCTCAGACGTGTCGGTTACGATTATGAGTGCCTTCGGACAGCGGGTGGCCTCAGTTACGACGAATCTGCTCGACGAGCCCTCCCTGACTGAAGCAGTTCGTCGTTCAGAAGCCTTGGCACGCCTCGCACCAGAAAACCCAGAATACCTAGGCGAATTGACACCTCAGGATTACCCCAAGGTGAATGGTTATTACGAAACGACCGGTGGCATCTTAGCCGAGGACATGGCTTCAGCCACTGCTCTCGCAATCGACCAAGCCCGTGGTGCCGGACATGTCGCCTCAGGATTCATTGACGTCCAGAATGGTTCGCAATCGATGGCCACATCAGAAGGATTATTCGCACATCATAAAAGCACTGGAGTGGCCTCAACATTGACGGTGCGGTCAACAGACGGGTCAACATCCGGTTGGGCAGGTGACGAAGCATCTGACTGGAACCAGATCGAAACGGCTCGGATTGCAACTGATGCCGTGCGCAAATGTGACGCATGGCGCGCTAAGACCTCCTTGGATCCAGGCCATTACGACGTTGTGCTGGAACCGACTGCCGTCGGTATGCTGATGCTCCGTATGCGCAGAACCTTCGATGGACGTGCAGCCGACGAAGGGCGCTCATACTTTTCTTCACCCAGTGGTGGAACACGGGTGGGAGATGAAATCTTTGACCCGCGGATCACAATCCACAGTGATCCGGCTGCGCCGGATGCCGAAACAGCGCCTTTCGATGGCGAAGGCGCAAGCCAGGCAGCGGAAACCTGGATTAAAAATGGAATATTACGCAATCTCTCATACTCGCGGTTCTGGGCTAACAAGCAAGGGGTTGCACCACGACCTGCACCAGCTAACCTGCTAATGTCGGGAGGGTCGGATTCGATTGAAGCGATGATTGCATCAACTCGTCGTGGGGTGCTCATCACGCGTTTCTGGTACATCCGAGGCCTGAATCCCAGGACGATTTCGTACACCGGGTTGACTCGAGATGGCACATTCCTGATCGAGGACGGCCAAATCAGTAGACCAGTGAATAACTTTCGGTTTAATCAGTCGTTGGTCGAGCTATTACAGAACGTTGACATGTTGGGTGAGCCGGTACGCGTGGCAGCCGGCGAGAACAGTTCGGTTGGCGCGCCAATCATCGTGCCACCTCTGAAAGTACGCAACTTCAACCTTGCGAGTGTCAGTGATGCAATCTAAAGCAGAGCAATATCTACCCGCTCAAGCTTGTATTCGAACTTGTTTATCTGGTGGCGCACGGGCCGACTAAAAGACTGAGACCGCCGACTCCACGGGCTGCAGTTGATCGAACCAATACGCTTCGTCATTGCGGTGACAAACCATGAAACGACCGAGATCTGAAGCGTTTTTTGCTTGATGATAACGCAAATAAATATGCTTCTCATCGACCGCCATAATTTCGATCTTCCCCGTCTCATGAGACATACAGAATTTTGCTCTACGTGCGAGGCCTGAGCCCCGACGTAACGCTTCCTGGAAGATTGTCCAGCCACGCACCATCGGCACTTCGTAGGGCTCATTTCCGGCCGTGGGTCGGCCCTGGAATAAATAATACGGAGGACATCCAATAAACGAGAGCCGCTCATAGAGTTCCGATAAGACCTCTGGAGAATCATTAATCCCACGAATCATCGGACACTGATTAACGCAGATGACACCATTCTTGATACACGTGTCGATTGACTGAATTGCCTCGGCCGTCAATTCCCGTGGATGATCGAAATGGGCCATCAAATATATGCGTTTTTCTGGCGTGGAATACGCACGAAACGCCTCGTGGAGTGCCTCGTCATTGAGCACACGAAACGGGTCAAAGGCCGGCATCTTCGAACCCATCCGGATAATCTTGACGTGTGGAATCTCTCGGAGAGCGCTGAAAATCTCTACTAGGCGTCTGGTACTCATAAGTAGTGGATCTCCACCAGTTAAGAGTACGTTGGTTACTTCTGGATGTTCCGCGATGTACTTCAATCCTTCGCTGACGTCATTTGTCACTTCGTCGTTCTCGTCCATGAATAGCCGCTTGCGGAAGCAATAGCGGCAATACGCTCCACAGACCTCATTGCATAAAAGCAGAACCGTATCTGTGTATTTATGCTGAACGCCTCTTGCAACCGTCACCGCCTCTTCGTTGCTCGCATCCAAGCGACCCCATTCATTAGCTTCTTCAACGCGGGGGATGATTAATTGACGGATTGGATCATCCGGATCATCCCAATTAATCAGTTTTAGGTAGTAGTCATTCGCTCTGAAAACATATTCTTTAGCGACTGGCTCTAATTGGGCGCGTTCCGAGGGGGATAGCTGTTCAAGCTTCGATAGGTTCCTGACGTACTTCACCCGTCGCACACTCTTATCGATTACATTACCGGACGTTGGATTACCCATCACACGCTTCTCCTCAACCAATACGTTCTAGAGGGACTGGCTCAGTTCCAAGTCCTGCCCTCTCCTAACCTTTACGACCATCTCCAATATCCAAAACACATCAATCATGCACAAGACACTTTTGATTATTGGGGAGGTGTTGAGTATCAGACCAGAACGACCTTGACTGTCAAGTCTAATCTCTTTAAATCTAAGCTGTGTATCATATCAAACAACCTGCGAAACCTTGACTAAGCTACTGTATTAAAAAAATTTAGTGAGCATTGCACAGTCAAAAAGAAGAATTCTGTTGTTTCCCCTAACTCCTTGACTCATCAGGTTGAGCCGCTATGATGAGCCTGCACAAAGCACTGAGGAGACTTACACTCAATGAGTACATTCGTGATTAGTCCGCATATGCGACTTCAAGAATGGGTCGCGCACGACAAGGGATACTTCGACGCAGAAGGACTCGAGTACGAGTTTAAGACACGCGCGGGCAGTTCCTCAGTGAAGTCCGCTGAACCTTTACCCAAAGACCAGATTCGTGGCGCTTACCAAAGTATCGAATCTGGTATGCGGCAAACGACCGACGTTAGCTGTGCGTGTCATTGGACCATTAATATGGCTGCGGCTGCGGGTCACGGCAAGCTCTGGGGTGAGGCATATTCTGTTACCCCCTCAGGCATCTACGTGCCAGAAGACTCAAGTGTCAGAAATCCTCAAGACCTTGCCAATATTCCGATTAGCGTCGGTTATCAGTCAGGCAGTCACTATTCAACCATCCAGTCGCTCGAACCGTTTCTGACTAAAGAAGAGATTAACCTCCACTTTGGTGGAATGCTCTTTCAGCGACTAGAACTGCTCATCGACCGCCAGGTGCCAGCCGCCGGTCTATTCGGTGGCCCGCTATATCTTGCTGAACAGCTAGGCTTTCGAAAAATCCTCGACACTACGTTCATGATTGCAGCACTCGTTCCAGACGCTGTTGATGAAGATGATGTCAGAAAGTACTACCGTGCGTTAAAACGTGCACAGGCTGATATCGATTTTCGTCCTGAACAGTACACGCATTTTTACAAGAAGTTCTTTCCAAAACGGTGGCATGACGTGATGGATGTGCGGAGATTCGGCCCTGGAGAACGACTCGTTTTTCTACCGTACGACCAGCATATTTTTGACAGTACACAACGCTGGGTAGCGGACCGTGGCATTTTTGAAACAGGCTTGGAAGATCGAATGGGCTATGCCTGCTCGGTGGCTGGAGAATTGACGTCTAACGTTGAAGGCTGAAAAACCCTGACACTCTCGTAAAACCCTCACTAAAAACCTTGGGACTGACCATCATGTACAACATTGTCATTATTGACCGAAAGAATGGGCTATGAGTAATCGCTTCGTGCGAGTGTTTCGAGAAATACAGGATGAAATAAAAGGTCCAGACGGCAAGATGTACTACGGCTGGTGGAATGTTGCGGCCGTCTTCCCTTGTGTCATTTTCATTTTCTCCACTGCAAATATGATGCTTCAGTTGATGTATCCGGCAGTTGAGGATGCCCTGAATTTGACACGAGCCGAAGTAGTGACGATTTATTCAGTCAAGTCCGGCACGGCGGCCATTGTGGCATTCGGTGCTGGCTTTCTAATTGATCGTTGGGGCGTCAAAACTATTTTGTACATCTGTGCAACCATGTCAATGTTGGGCTTTGTTTTCTTCCATTTCATTGATGGGAAATGGATGTGGTGGCTTGCTGGAATCCCGCTCGGGTTCTCCTCAATTCCGCTCCTCTTGGCGACTAAGACTTTGGTTGCCCGCTGGTTTAATCGACGATTGGGTTTGGCGCTAGGCTTGGCGGCAAGCGCAACAAGCATCTCCGGAATGATATTCCCGGTAATTTTTGCCTGGTTGATCGAAAACTTTGGCTGGAACAATGGGCTCCCTATCATGAGTCTCGCGATCCTTTTCGTAGTCTTCCCAGTCGTGCACTTCATAGTGAAGGATGCTCCGACGAAGGACGAAGTCAGTCGGGAATTCGGCAATGAAACGGCCAGTCCACGCACCTTCGTAAAAGGCCGGTTAATTGAAATAGACCAGGGTGCCGATGGGTCCCTCTTTTCGAACATTCTCAGGAAACCAGTGTTTTGGGTGCTTTGTGTCGTGCAGTTCTTCATTGGATTTGTAGACCAGGGGTTCACTCAAAACGTGACACCATTTCTTGTGAAAGACCTAGGTTTCACGTTGACTCGAGTGGCTTTCACCGTGAGTTTGTCGTTCATCTTGGGCTTTTCGTCAAAGATCTTTTTTGGTTGGTTCTTCGATCGGTATTCACTCAAAGGGATTTCCCTCTGCTACGTAATGATCGCAATGTATATCTCGCTCGCCTTCGGCATACAGGGACTGGTCACCCTGATCATCTTCCAGCTAGCACGGGGATTTGCGCATGGGGGCGTGCTGATGGAAGAACCAGTGGTCGCGAAACACACTTTTGGTCCGGGTCATCTGGGAAAAATCCTCGGTACGTTTAGCTCCGTAACAGCGCTTGGCTTAATGCTTGGTCCGATCACGGTCGGTTGGTGGTATGGACAGGCTGGTAACACATATTATCCAGCTTTCTTGACCTTAGTCGGTATCATGCTAGCCTGCGCGACAGCCATGTTCCTCATTAAGCCGGAGTACCGCCTTCGACAGAAACAGGAACAATCTGAACTGGAACCGGCGGAAAGCTAGTACAGACAAGGATTCATTCGATGGAAAGACGGAAGATGCTTAAATCGTCCGGGCTGGCTGCTCTTGGGCTCGGCTTTACTGGCTGTGCGACTAGAACACCGAGCCTGTTGCAACCGGCAACGAAACCTAGAATCAAAATTGCAACCCTGAATGCCTCGTGGAACCGTGTGATTCGAACCACGGTCGGACTCCGTCCTTACCGACCTTCCGGCTTTGTAGTCCGAGCCGAAAAACTTGACAATAAGACGCTCGTACACAATTACGGTCACGGGGGTGCCGGCCACTCGTTGGCATGGGGTACCGGCTCACTGGCTGCTGACCTCGTAAGTGAGGCAGCAACACAGGGTGACCGACGAGTCGCAGTGCTGGGATGCGGCACGGTAGGATTGACGGCTGCGCGGCAACTGCAGCGACGAGGTTTTGAGGTCACTATCTACACTTTATCCGTCCCTCCAGACACTACCTCCAATAAGGCGTGGGCCGGATTCACACCAACGTCACGTGCTGTAGCCATCGGTGGCCGCACACCCGCTTGGGACACACAATTCCGGCAGGCTGTGGAAATCTCTTACCGAGAACTACAACTCCTGGTTGGTCCCAACTACGGCATCACATGGATTGATGATTACGCCATGACAGACGAGTTAAGGGTATCGCGTTCATCAGAAGCCCGTGCAGAGGCTGGACTTCTGCCTGCCCACCTGCAAATGGGCACGGAATTGTTGGGGCCGGGTGAACATCCTTTTCCCTCCACCTATGTGAACCGAGGAACGCGGATGCGTATCGAGCCATCCATTTATCTTGAGGCACTAGTACGCGATGTAACCCAGTTTGGTGGCCGCATTGTAATTAGGAAATTCGATACACTCCATGACCTTATGTCACTTACGGAACCGATTGTCGTCAATTCGACGGGGTTAGGATCACGAGTTCTATTCGGCGATGAAGAATTAACGCCAGTCAAGGGCCAACTCACCTTTCTTGTCCCTCAACCAGAATTGAATTACATACTTTTTGGTTTTCTTCGAACCAGTGAAGGTGGTCTAATGCCCATAACTGTGATGCCTCGTCGAGATGGGATTGCCCTAGGCACTTCCGGTGAACAGGGCGTTTGGACGCTCGAGCCGAATGAGGAGACGCGCCGTCGAACAGTCGAGGCTCACATTGCGCTCTCGAACATCATGCGCTCACCAAGACCTCACACGGTAGTCGCTCGCTCACAACGACTCGGCAAAGCCCCGGCCCTTGAAACCTTCTTCGATTTGGAATCGTAATATTTCAAGAATATTGACCTAATGGTTCATTCGATGTCGCTCTGCGAATGAATTTAATCTGAGGCTTCCCATGACCTTTACTTTTCAAAACGCACCTGACGCTGCTTTCGTCCCAACACGGCTGATATCGCATGTGCGACGGCTCCTAGCCATATCCCTTAGGCTTTTAGGCCTTTTACAGACGGCGCCCCTCTAAATACCGGCGTCCATTTTCCATGAGATCCGTGAAGCTTACCTCATCGCCAGTCTGCACAATGGTGCGAAGGCGCTCGACGGCGTTCAGTAATGCGGTCAACGACTCAGTGCCGTACTCATTCAGCGACTGAATCTCAAAATAGAGCTTTGGACTGTCGTGTACGACTCGATTTGAAACTCTAAGCTGATCATCAAACGTCGTGCTGGATAAATCGACAAGTTTAGGCGCTGCTTCTCCACTCATAGCCAACGCTTCAAGAAACGCGATGTTAAGGGCATGAGACAACCCGATAACCCATGCGATGAGTCGATCATGGCTGTCGAGATCCATATGGGCCTGAACGATCATCGTCGAAGAAAACAACTCCTCCGCGGATCTGGTTGCCTCGGGTACGCCAACATCAACAAAAATAACATGCCGGCCAGATAATAGTTCCGTATCAGGACCAAACATTGGGTGTAGCGAAGTTACTCGCGCTCCGGCTTGTACGAGCGCGCGAAGACCAAGCTGAACAGGTCCCTTCAAGGAACCGATGTCAAAAATCACACCGGGAAACGAACGGTTGGCTAATTCCAGAAGAATGTCGTTGGCGGCACCTAAAGGAGCTGCCACGACAATGTAGTCATGCGAGAGCTCAGCCTCATGCCAATCGGAATAATGATGACAGCCTTCCACGCCACCAGCGGGATCAGCCACCTCAACTTCAAAGGCCTGAGTCAATAAGAAGCGAACGAACCACTGACCCATTCGTCCTCTTCCGCCTATCACCAAGACACGTCGTCCACCACCTTCTCCATGGGCAGCAACATGGTCCTTTTCCTGAATGGTCAACGACGATCGAATAAGCACCTGCATGATCTGCTCGGCCAATTCAGGTGAGAAGCGACATTCATCAGCAATGGCCCGTGCCCGAACGATGACTTCCTTCTCCTGCTCATAGTCGCGTGTGGGAAGCCCAGCTTCCCGTTTGGCGGATCCGATCGCTTTTGACAACCGTTGTCGCTCGGCAACTAATTTTAAAATTCGCCGGTCCACATCGGCGAATTCCCGTCTTAACTCATCCAACATTATTGATATCCGCTATCAAACTTTGCGTGACACAGCGAGACCATCTCGTTGTCGCTATTTGCAATACGTACATAACAACGTGAATCGCCAGGGACACCAGAAAAACTTATCTCACTTGGTATAATGATCGTCTGATGGGATTCAAGTCGCTGCAACTATATCTACGCAACTATCATCTGCCCAGCATGCTCATGGTAGCACTGCTTGTACTGATCCCGAAGTTCCTCAATGGACAGCCCAACAACGTTGTTTTGGACGGCGTGGCACTTGTCCGGATCAGTGAAACTGGCTCGAATCGTATCGTCGAAACCCTGGAGGAGGAGGTGGAAGAGGTCACATCTGTCGTACAAAAAATTGGCGACCGCTATCTTTGGGCGACACGTGATAACACCGAGCTTCGACGATACGACCATGGTACGTTTATTACGTATGTCGCCGAAGATGGGTCTGGATATATTCGGGTATTTGACCAGGACATGCGAACGATGTTTGACGGACTAAACGAGTTGGATGGCGTTTTCGATTATTTAGAACATTTCCCACTTGGACTTACAACAGTGACGTACTACGGTAGACTGCGGAAGGTTCCATGAACCTTATCAGTTGAAGAGCCACTCCAAAATCAGCTAATCTTGAACCATAAGAATCACAGTGAGGCATAGACGGCAATCGTTTACGGAGACATAGCGATGACATACCAGAAAATTCTTGTGATAATTACCTTATTTGTAATCTTTGCCGTGCTGCCGGTTGAAAGTCAGGGTCAGCAATCAATCCAGAGCGGAGTTTATTCAGCTGCACAAGCCAACGAAGGAAGCAAGCTCTTTGCGAGTGTGTGCTCAGAGTGTCATCAGCAGGACGAATTTTCGAGCGCTGGCTATCTGGACAGCTGGACAGGAGCGCCAGTCGCCGAATTCTTTGATCTTATCCAGATGACAATGCCGGGAGTCTGCGCAGCGCTGAGTACGCGGCAATCCTTGCCTACTTTTTTGAACTGAACGGCATTCCCACGGGTGACACTGAGATGGACTCTGACCTTTCCGCCCTAGAGAATGTTGTCATCGAGGGACCGTATGTCGAAGGTGGTCGGTAAACAAGTTGCACAAAACTCGTCACACGTTCAGCAGAACTTTACCAACGGTCCGTCGACCTTCTAAGGCACGATGTGCCTCGGCTGCAGCAGCTAACGGAAATCGGTTACCAATTCGGACTTCTAGCTTTTTCGACGAGACCAACTCCAGCACCGTGTGAGCTCTAAGCTCAAGTTCGGCACGATCCCGAATGTAGTGAACCAATGAGGGACGCGTCACAAACAAAGAGCCGAGAGGGTTGAGTTGGCCCAAGTCAAATGGTGACACTGGCCCGCTCGACTGCCCGAACAGTGCCAACAGGCCTCGCGGACGCAGGGATCGCAAGCTGCCGTCGAAAGTGCTCTGCCCTACTGAGTCGTACACTACGTCAACACCTCGACCATTGGTAAGTTTCTGCACTTCGTCAGGAAAGTTAGTCGTAGTGTAATTGATCGCCTTGTCAGCGCCGGCTTCTTGAGCCAGCGCTACCTTTTCTTCGGTTGAGCAGGTTCCAAATACGGTCGCACCAGCCTGCTTTAACATTTGAATAAGCAACAATCCAACGCCACCAGCTGCAGCGTGGACCAAAGCCGTGTCACCAGAACGGGTCGTCCGGGTTCCGTGAACCAGATAGTGTGCGGTCATGCCTTGCAGCATGACAGCCGCCGCCTGCTCATCAGATACACCGTCTGGGATCTTGATGATCTGGCTTTCCGGAATTAACACGGCTTCGGCATAAGCGCCGGGGACCATAGCCCAACAAACTCGGTCTCCAACCTGCAGACCACTCACATTAGACCCTACGACATCAACAACACCAGCACCCTCACGCCCCAAAACGAATGGCAAAGGAGCCGGATACAAACCGCTCCGAAAATAAACGTCAATAAAATTGACGCCAGCGGCCATCACGCGAACCCGGACCTGCCCAGTTGCCGGTGAACCCGGATCATACTCCTCCAGTTTCATCACTGCAGCACTGCCAGTTTCTCGTACCAAGATCGCTTGTGACATACACCTCCCACTTGCAAAAAGCAGGACTCCCTGCTGAACAGTTTCAGGATACTTTAGCAACCACCGAACTGAAAAACTCTCGAGTTCGCTGAGCGACCAAAATTTCCTCGCCGTCTTTCATACATCGTGTCTGGATTGCTTGACCAGTTATGGCAATCCGCGGATCCCCGTTCTTGAGCCCCTCACGAACCTCTACAGTAGACAATGGCACGGTGTTTTCGTTCCAAGTTAAGTTCACCCGTGGTTTACCATGGTCATCTTGTGGGACTTCGGCCATAAGACCTGGTGTTCCCTGGAGCTCATTAGCAATGTACTCAGCCTTGCGTCGCCACTCGGCGTACACTCGGTCGTGATCTAATCCAACGTAGCGGTCGAGTGCCACAAGAAAACCCATAATTTCTTCCTTCCCAACCTTCATACCGCGTCCTAAGTTCGCATTCGGTGCCGAGTGTAACGTCGCCGCTTCGATCAGATCTCGTCGCCCAGCGAGGATTCCAGTCGACTGTGGACCCTGAATACCCTTTCCTCCACTAATGACAACCAGGTCCGCACCGGCGTCAACCCACCGAGTCAAGGTGTTTGTTGGTGGTAATTCGGATGCGGCATCCACAATTACCGGGACACCCGCGCGACGTCCGAACTCCAGTAATTCATGAACTTTCATGGCCTTGGGATCATCTTCGGTTTCATAGTCAAGGCGCGCAAGACCAGAAATCATCGCCGTATTCGAGTTAATCGCATTGGCAAACTGTTCCCGCGTCTCAACGTTAACCATCGTCATGCCTGCAGCACGATAGGCTCGGTCGTAACCAAACCTTCCCGATGTCTGAGTTAAACACTCAATTTTTGACCACGTAGGATGTGGCAAGACGTCAATCTTGGCCTCGTCGTTACCTGTCAAACAGGCCGCAGCCCCCAGAATCATGGCTGAAAATGAACCGCTGGTAACTAATGCAGCCTCAGCACCGAGTACCTCCGCCACACGCGCGCCAGCTGCTCGCGTCAGTTCATGCATATCAACAAACTGCTCGTTAGCCTCAAGCATCGCTTGCATTACCTCGGATGGCATGCGAGATCCGCCCAAATAGGTGATGTGATCCATCGCAGGTAGGTGAGGTTTAAGACCAAGCATCCGAGTGTAAATGTTATCGTCAAGGGCCTGTTTGACTGCGACAGCCGCTTCAGCACCACGCGTGCCACCTGACATAGTCGCACCCCGGGTTGCGCAACCACTCGCTAAGGCCCCGAAGAGACCTAAGCCAAAAAATTGACGGCGATTCAGCTGATTTCCGAGGTTCGATACCTGTTTTTTAGATTCACGCATGGGAAACTCTCCAAGGAATTATTGATGACAAAACGTTGGCCCGCTGACTCATGCACCTTACCACGCGTGACGAAACAACAGCGATTATTTCAACCGTTACATCTGTGGTTAAACCAATCCATCTGTCGTTATTCGACAAGGCATGACAAGATGTACCTATTCACTCAAGGAGTGTGACATGAATACTGCTTTTATTTGGATGTTTGCAGGTGCCACAGTTTTAATTTCCATGATTACACTGTCTGGCGCTCAAGACCGTATCCGAACACGAGACCTCGGTGTCGAACCTGGTGTATTCCAACCAGGTCCACTGAACGCGATCTCTGATGTAGCAGGCGTCCGTGTTGGACACACGACTATCATTCAAGGAGACAACATTCGGACAGGAGTCACCGCCATCGTTCCACACGATGGAAACCTCTTTCAGGAGAAAGTCGCTGGTGCAGTCTATGTCGGTAACGCGTTCGGCAAGTTAGCTGGTTCAACGCAAGTTGATGAACTAGGTACTATCGAAACTCCAATCATCCTGACAAACACACTAAGTGTTGGCACCGCAGTTGAAGCAACGGTTGCCTACATGTTACGCCTTGATGGGAACGAGGAGGTGCGATCGGTCAACGCTCTTGTCGGTGAAACTAACGACGGGGGTTTGAATGATATTCGAGGACAACATGTAAAACCGCATCATATCTGGGAAGCCATCGACACCGCCTCCGGTGGAACTATCAGTGAAGGCTCGGTGGGCGCTGGCACGGGCACACGCGCATTCGGATGGAAAGGGGGTATCGGCACTTCATCTCGACAACTCCCCGACCGATTTGGTGGCTATACGGTAGGTGTGCTCGTACAAAGTAACTACGGCGGTGTCCTTACAATTGACGGTGTTCCAATTGGAAAAGAACTCCAGCGCTATTCATACGCACCCCCTGTGGCTGACCAGAGCAACGACAGCGGTTCAGCCCCTTTCGACAACTTAGGTGATGGCTCCTGCATGATCGTCGTAGCTACTGATGCACCGGTTGATGCGAGAGACCTTAAGAGAATCGCAACACGGGCAGTGTTTGGTCTAGCCCGGACTGGTTCTTCTTACAGCAATGGCAGTGGGGATTTCGCAATTGCATTTTCAACTTCACAGGAGATGCGCTCTACATTTGGAAACAGAAGTCCGCGAAAGCGATCGATTTTGCAACCAGATGGAGTATCGCCCTTGTTTCAAGCGACGCTCGAGGCAACCGAAGAAGCCGTCTACAATTCGATGCTGCAAGCCACTACTATCACTGGCAACGGGCGAACCGCTGAGGCTTTGCCGATCGATCAGGTGCGGCGAATTCTTGAACAATACGGTCGTGGTCAATAGGCCAACAGGTCAAACCTCTAGAGTCTGAAATAGCCGGCCATCACGACAAATCAGCCTTGTTTTACTCGCTATTAAGACAGTTACAGACTAAATCACTACAAAAATTCACTAAGGAGATGCCCAGTAACTAATGTGGAATCGAAGGACGGCACAAGCATCGATGAGCCTAGCTGTATCTGCATGCCGTTGAGCTTTTACGATAATCGCCCTATAATCCTAATCCATTATTGAGGAGGGGCATCTAATAGGGAGGAAATCATGAATCGTCTGAGTTTTATTTGGGGAATTGCACTAGTGAGCCTGACGCTGTCAGCTCTGGGATGTGGCGGGGGATCGAGTAACGGGGACGAGTCCACTCTGTCGGAAACCACTGCAGAAGAAGCTCCGGTAACTGAGCCGGAAGTTTCACCAACTGATACTGCAGAGGCACCAGCGGAATCCGAACGACCTAGATTCGTTGCGCCAGTTAGAGGAATCGCCGAGGTGGCCTATCTCGCACCTGATACAGAAGTCATCGATGGTGAGGTCGTCACAAAGATTCGAATTCAGAACCGAGCAACAGGTGCTATCGCAGGTTTGAAAGTCGATGAGTTCTGGTATGATTCCGACGGCAATCCGGTCGGGGGCGACTCACAGCGAGTGCGCCAACCATTACTAGTTGGCGAAGTCACGACGATCGAATTGCGGATACCGCGCACTTCGCGGATGAATCGTAATAGTTTCCAGTTTAGTCATGCAAACGGCGAAATCGAAGCGACTCAGGTCGACGAGCTTCCCGATCCTCTTGAAGAAGAGGCTGAAGAGGCTGAATCTGAAAGCTAGTATTCGTCGTTTGACAAAGTTACCAGGCCATTCGGATCACACGGATTGAGGGGCTACTATAAGGACCTCTCAGTCCGTTGTTATCTGTTCCGCTAGACCAGATGCTGGACGAAATATTAGGTCATTGACTACTGGAAGCAGACTGAGGGTTCAGCACTTCAAACTTCGATTCTCGGAACACGGGTGAACCTGGATCCAGTCGAGAAATGGCCTCAGTCCGTAACACATAGAAGCCGTAAGGAAACTCGGCGGTGGAAATTTTTGCAACGTGGCCATATCCGCCCCGTGTACCTTTCAATTCCGTGTGCGAGCGTGTGTCCACAGTGCTAAATACAACTCTCTCTTCACTATCGAGGACTGTGGTCGTAATATCAACCGAGTGCGGTCTTTTTAGTTCGTTGTCGTACACATCAACATAAAGATAAAGTTCATCGCCTCGGAGAAATTCCCGCTGGGTCGTCGGCATCGCCGGCAGCACATCCTCGAACATTGGGTCAAGTTTCGCACTTGGGGTTCGACTTGCCACAGCAGATGCAATGGCTAGGCCACTCATTTGTATTGCATCCTCAGAAAAATCTGGAATATCGAGATAACGGTGCACACTACCTACTGCACCTCCACCACTTTCCCGAGACGCCACTAGAACCTGATACCGACCAGGTTTCAGATCAACTCGTGAAAGGACCTTAAGTCCATAACGTGAAATCACCTCGTGGGTTTCAGGAGGGAGATCCAGTTCCAGAGTTTGACTTTCTCCTCCTCGGATTTTACCTGCCGAATCTAACACAGTCACTGATAGCTCAACCGTGTCGACGAAATTGCCATCTCGTTCAATAAAGGTCAAACCCGCCGGATCAATTTCAACGATCACCGACAACGAAACATTCTCTCCATTCCCAAGATATGGTAGGGCCGCAACACTTAAACCGAGCCCGCTGACTGGCAGTGGACTAGTCATCACTTCACGCAATTCTTTCGACGTGTTTCGACCAGCCTCTACCAAATTAAACTCTTCCGCTTTCCCACTCGGTGCCAAGTACTCCTTTCTTGAACGCACTGTAACGCCTGGTCGGTTGACAAGGACGTCAATCGTACGCGACTTGCCATCACGACGTTCATTCGTAGGATAGTAACCAAGTACGTAGTAGGAACTGTTATCACGAATAATCTCAGCAAAGGCACTGGATAAATCGTTAGAATTGATAAAAGCCATCCCGCCAGTCTCATCTGCAAGAACCCGCAAACTATCCTGGGCAAGTCGTAGATCGTCACGAAGGGAGTCGCTTCTAAGACCCGTTTCGGTGCCTGAAAAGCGATCATCAGGAATCCCCCCAAACACCTCAATTTGATCGCTGCCAACCGTTGCTAATCCTCTCGGATCAACTGTGTAAAGCGAAACATTCGTTTGCGTTGCCATGGCAATAGTGCGACGCACTTCAGCCTGTACCGTTAACGCTAACGGCTGGTTAACATCGTAAATATCGTAATCGATACCTTGGCTGAAAAAAATGACAGCCTTCCGCCGACCGCGTACGCCACCAAGCCATTGCGAGAGGGTTCGTAATGTTGCATATGTTGACCGGGCGTTATCGCTCCGCTCAAAACCCAATTCGTCTCCAATTGGTTCGAAATCAGGTCGTTCACTAAGCCGTCGATAGTAAGTATCGCTGCGTGTCAGCACGCTCGATCGCGCAGCACGTCCTGCAAACCTGTCAACTGACTCCAAGAGTAGGCGCTGGTTTCCAGTGAAACCCTGAGCCGCATCCGTGCGCCCACTGGTGAAAACTACAGAGACCAGATCATTCGCACCTAGATACTGTTCGATAAATTCGGTGGCAGCCCGCTTAACGTACGACGTTTGTAATGGTGTCGTGTGTAAATCATCAAGCGCCAGAACAAAAACACGGCCATCGAAAGGCCTGCGATTGGTGCTAACATCCTCTTCAATTTGACGATCAGAAAACAGTAAACGCGTAGGGCGCTCGACGGGAATACGAATTCTAGAAAAAGCTGTCACCGATTGGCTTTCGCCATCCTCTAAGACCTCAAAATCATCGACCGTGAGATCATCAACGAAGTCTCCATTCTCGTCGGTGACAACCGCATCGACCTCAACATAGTTAACTTCAAGTCGAAACGTAACTGGCGGCTGTTGCGTGTCCGGAACGGGCAGGGTTTGCTGAGCTAAGGACGACCCAGCTTCAAATAGAAACACTGCGCAAAGAATCATCAATGTTCTAGATACGGTCAACATGAGTAAACTCCATATACAAAATGATGACTAACTCTCACAAATACAGTAACTACTGATACAACTTGGCACGTCGCGAAATCTCAAGTCTGTTTCCATTATAGAACTTCGGTGACGAAGTTCACCTACACCTATATCAGACCGTCAGATCGGTAAATTGGTCGAGCTAAATAAAATAAAAATGGCATTGAGGATATTTTTTGAAAATAGTACGAACTACTTTTCAATTAAGGGAGTCATAACTACTGAAAGGCGCTGCTATACTGGATACTATGCAGTTGGACATTCAAGCAATTCAAGCTGCATTGCGCGCAGATCAGCTGGATGGTTGGCTTCTGTACGATTTCAATGGATCGAATCCGATCGCCAAACGCTTAGCTGGGCTGAGTGGTGAAAATATCCTCACGAGTCGACGATGGTACTACCTAATTCCTGCTACGGGCCAGCCACGTGGCCTTGTCCACGCAATAGAACACCGCACGCTTGATGCATTGCCTGGAGAGAAATTCATCTACCTCGAACGAGAAACTCTTGAGAAGCAACTCAAGATTTTACTGGGTAGTTGCCGTCACGTCGCTATGGAATACTCGCCAGAATGTGCGATCCCGTATATTTCTCGGGTCGATGCCGGCACAATTGACCTCCTGCGACGTCTGGGAATCAACGTCTCCTCATCAGGCGACTTAGTGCAACGTTTTGAAGCCAGCTGGGACGCCAAGATGCTGACGCAACATCAAGCAGCCTCCGAGCGCTTATACTGCATCAAAGATCGGACTTTTGAAACAATTCGGAAGGCCATTCGAGATGGCCATGAACCAAAAGAATATGAAATCCAACAACAAATGGTAGCCTGGTTTCAGGAAGAGAGCCTAACCAGTGATTCAGCTCCAGTCGTAGCGACGCAGGAGAACTCAGCGAGCCCACACTATATGCCAACAGCTACTTCGTCTCGAGCTATCTGTCGGGACCAAGTTGTGTTACTCGATCTCTGGGGCAAACTCGATGAGCCTGGTGCGGTCTTCGCCGATATCACTTGGGTTGGTTATGTTGGGGCACAACCCCCAGATGCGATTTGCCGAGCCTTCGAGGCTATCAGACTCGCACGTGACGAAGCAGTAAGTACTGTACAATCAGCAGTTCGGAAGGGTCGCGATCTTCGTGGATGGGAAATTGATCAAATCACTCGGCGTGCCATTGACCGTGCTGGTTACGGTGACCGCATTCTCCATCGAACTGGTCATAGCCTAGGTGAAGAAGTTCATGGAAATGGCGTCCACCTAGATAATTACGAAACTCGTGATGAGCGCCGAATCTTACCTGGAACGGGCTTTACAATCGAACCGGGAGTCTACCTTGAATCATTCGGCGTACGGACCGAAATTAATATGTACGTTAGCGAGAACGACGCAACAGTCACTGGGCCGCTTCAGACAACGATTGTGGCACTCGCGGATTAAGAAACTGTAAGAGAATAGAAGTATGGTTCTGGCCCCAAGCGGGAGGAAATAGATGTCAGCGCGAAAAACAACTTTTTATTCCATGGTGTTAGTTGGAGTGGTATCGATGGCTATCGGTATGGTCGTCACATCTCGACTCGACTTGTCGTCATCATCATCGGCGCAAACGTCCACTGCCCCACCCATGAACAGTAATCCAATCGTTGGTACCATCGATGCCAATACATTTCGTACAATCGCTAAAGCACAAACGCCGATGGTCGTTAATATTCGCACTGAATCGAGAAGAGGCACTCAGGAATTAACAGATTTTTTTGGCGGAGACGACCTCCTACGCCGATTCTTTGGCACCCCAGAACAACGTCCGCAGCCTGAAGAAGAAGTCACGGAAGGTGCTGGCACCGGCTTCTTAATTGATGATGAAGGTTTTATTCTGACAAACAACCACGTTGTTGAGAATGCAACCAGAATTCAGGTGGGATTCTTTGAAGGTGAAGCAGGTGAATTTTTCGAGGCGGAAATCATTGGCCGCGATCAATTAAGCGATAGCGCGTTAATCAAATTGATTGAACTCCCTAACCGCGATCTGTCGGTAGCAAAATTCGGGGACTCTGATCAAATGGAACCAGGCGATTGGGTTATGGCAATTGGGAATCCATTTAACTTGACGCACACCGTTACCGTCGGCGTTATAAGTGCGATCGGACGACCATTCCCGGTGGCAGAAGGTCGAAGTCAGGATGTTTTGCAGACAGATGCGGCCATTAATCCAGGTAACTCAGGTGGCCCACTACTTAATATCCGCGGTGAAGTCATCGGAATTAACACAGCAATCGTATCCAACCGCGCGAGTAATCTTGGCATCGGATTCGCAATCCCAATTAATGTTGTCCGCGAGTTGTTACCGCAATTACGTGAAGGAAAGGTGACGAGAGGGCGGATCGGTATTCAAATCACCCGAATCCAACAAGAAGCCGTCGAAGCTTTTGGGTTGTCTGACCGTCGTGGTGCTGTTGTCTCCAGCGTCGAACCCGGTGGGCCGGCATCCCGTGGAGGCCTCCAACCTGGTGACGTAATCATTGAATTCAACGGTGAAACGGTTGAAGACACGAGCGATCTACAAAATAAAGTGGTCAAGACGCCACCCGATACAACAGTGCCGGTAACAGTCGTACGTGACCGTGAACGCACGACCTTCGAGATCACTATTGCAGAACTGGATCTGGAAAACGAAGGAGAAGACCGTAGCGCACGCACCGAGGACCTAGACACAGGCTTTGGTATGACATTGGCCGATCTCACTGGAGAATTATCTCGTCGCTTACGTGCACCATCTGACCTAAGGGGCGCAGTGGTTAGGGCTCTCCAGAGCCGGGGTGCAGCTGCTCGTGGCGGAATTCAACGCGGTGACATTATTCTTGAGGTCAACCGTACGGAAATCACCCAAGCAGCTGAGGCAACCAGCCTGTTACGCGAAGTTGAATCAGGACAGACCGCACTATTCTTAGTGTGGCGGAATGAAGCGGAGGTATTCCTCCAAGTCACCAAGGAGTAACTGGCTTACTCGTGTCCATGTTCCTTCGCGATCTAATCATTGCGCAGATCCGTACAAAAGGCCCGCTGACCGTTGCGGAGTACATGGAAGCGGCACTCTATCACCAAACCGCTGGCTATTATGCTCGCAACGAACAACGCTCCGGTCGCACGGGTGATTTTTATACCAGTGTAGACGTTGGATCACTGTTTGGTGAATTGATTGCGGTGCAGCTAGCCGAAATGTGGCAGCTGATGACTTCAGCGACAAACACTGACAGGTTTGATCTAGTTGAAGTCGGAGCGGGTAACGCTCGCCTCGCTCATGACATCCTTGAGGCTGCGGCCACCATGACGACCGGATTTTACGATTCCATTCGATTGCACCTTATTGAGCGGAGTTCTCAAGCACGCGCTAAACACGAAGAGAATCTGGGGCAACATGCAGGAAAATTGGTAACAAGTAGTGACACATTGCCAAATTATTCTCAAGGCGTCATCTTTGCAAATGAACTGCTCGATGCCTTCCCCACCCATCGCGTCAGCATGACTCTTAAAGGACTTAGAGAAACTTACATCGACGTCGAGAACGGCAAGCTAATTGAACGTCTCGGTCCGCCATCGACCCCAGCCCTAGACGATTACTTTCAACGTCTGGGAACGCAGTTGCCTCTGCATGGACAAGCCGAAGTAAATTTACATGCCCTTGATTGGATCCGAAATGCGTCATCACGCCTGGAGCGCGGATTTATCATTCTCATCGATTATGGTAAATTGGCCCAGGAATTGTTCGACACCGAAAGCGTTAACGGCACATTTACTGCACAACAACAACATCTCACCATCCAACCAACCGCTACTAAAAATGAAAGTTCCACATCTCAATTCGACTGGCTCAATGAACCTGGCGAATGGGATCTCACAAGCCATATCGATTTGACGTCGATCAGAACGGCCGCCGAAGAAACAGGTTTCAGCACCCTTGGAGTACTCGATCAGACCTATTTTCTTCTCGGTCTTGGCGCGGTAGAGCATCTGCGACAAGAGGTCGATGAAATAGTAGGTCTCAAGCGTCGTCTTGCCGTTCGCACCCTTCTAATGCCTGGCGGACTAGGCAGCACACACAAAGTTCTACTCTTCGGCAAGCAGGTTGGCTCACCATCGCTCCAAGGATGCTCCAAACAAATACGCCTGACTTAATTTACCAAAATGTTGTAAGAACTGTTTTTTCTACTCAACCCGACCAAACGTTCTAACTAGTTCATCCTGTGACTGGTGAGGTAGCGTGGCAGACGGTGACCAATCTCGGTATAATTCAAGAATCTAGAATCAACCACCCAAGAACTGTGTCCACGTCACTCGAACGCGAGATCAAGTTACGTTTTGCGTCACCAATCGAAGCCAAGTCGTTAATCCTGTCAATTGGCGCGACGCCTGTGCGGCCGCGTCGATTACAACGCGATCACGTCCTAGATACATCGCAACAGACATTGCATCAAAATTGCTCAGTGTTGCGCGTTCGTATCGAACCACGTGAAAGTCGATTAACCTTTAAGGGACCGCCTCAATCATCCACCATGAAGCTTCGTAAAGAGATAGAGCTTACTGTAGAAAATGGATCAGATTTGCTGTGCGTACTCGAACGAGTGGGGTTTCATGTTGCATTTCGATACGAGAAGTATCGAGAAGAATTCAGTTGGAAGAATGTAATAATTGCGCTAGATGAAACACCAATAGGCACCTTTGTCGAATTGGAAGGAACAGAAAACAGTATCCATATGGCTGCTGACCGATTAGGCCGCACTCCTTCTGATTATGTCACTAAGTCGTACCATACTTTGTTCATCCAATACTGTGAGTCGAGCCATCTTGAAGATACTCATATGTTGTTCGGCAACACACAGTGATTAATGCAACGGTGGACCATGCACTCATTTTGACGGCTGGTGTTGGGACTCGACTACGCCCACTCACTTACGTCCGTGCCAAGCCAGCTGTCCCAGTTGCAGGCACGCCGTTTATTCGACACGTACTGGCATGGTTAACACACCAGGGGATACAAAACGTCTGTTTAAACTTACACTACCTTCCAGAAACCATCACGGCTGTTGTCGGAGACGGACGCGATCTTGGAATGCACGTGCGATATCTCTGGGAACCAAAGATTCTGGGTTCAGCTGGCGGACCACGAGCAGCGCTTCCGCTGCTCGGCAGCGGAAGCTTTCTTATAGTAAATGGAGACACATTAACTAACGTTAATGTGCAAGACCTAATGACGACTCATCGACAGCGACAGGCCAGCGTCACCCTAGCAGTCATGGCGAACCCAAACCCGCAACGTTACGGTGGAGTCGTGACGGATCACGATGGATGGGTTCAGCGCTTCGTTCCAGCAGGAGATTCCACACCGTCGTATCATTTCGTTGGTGTGCAAATGGTAGAACCTTCCGTTTTTGAAACACTACCAATTGGCGAACCAGCTTCTACTATCGGAGGGATCTATTCAACGCTGGCCTCAACGCACACTCGCGCTATTCAGGTTCATATTATCACAGAACAATTTCTCGATATTGGCACTCCTAAAGATTATCTCAAGGTATCCCTTGCGTTAGCCGGCGACAAGGAATCCCTACTCCATGGCGTGGGAACTAAGATCGGGCAGGACACACAAGTTATTCGAACTGCCCTTTGGGATAACGTACATGTCGGGGCTAGGTGTTCACTCGACCATTGTGTCGTTACCGATGGTGTGAGAGTGCCGGATGGTTCGAACTTTCGCAATGTCGTCATTACAGCCAAGACGGAACACCACCAAGAACCGTTTGAGCAACAGATTGGCGACCTACTCGTCACACCGCTTGCGCATAACGATGCCGAAGACAGTACTAAGTCATGATATTCGCGAAATCACCTCAAAGCGACATACCGGATTGGCACGAACGAGTGCGACAATTTCTTGATCAAAGTGACTTAGCCGCTGCATCAGACGACTTCGTGCCCTTGACCGGTGATGCTTCTAATCGACGGTATGTGCGAGTTTTTCCGAAGGCGATCAATTCCTTCGTTCTAGCTGTATACGAGCAACGTTTTGAGTATGAAAAACTACCTTTTGCAATCGTAAGTAAACTCCTCCACCATCTCTCCGTACCAGTTCCAGAGATTCTTGAACGCGTAGAAGCACTCGGGATTCTAGCCCTCGAAGACCTCGGCGACGTGACACTGCAAGCGCATGTGGGTACAGGTCCTGCAAAAGATCATGAAGCACTCTATGGTGAAGCGATCGATCATATAGTCACTTTGCAACAACATCGACCTTCGAAGGAAACGTCAACATTATTGCCGTTCACAATGACATTTGATGCCAAGAAGTTTCTTTGGGAACTAAACTATTTTCTTAAGTACTTCGTTGGTGCTTATCGAGGGATCCAGCTTCCTCCGTCCCACCATGAAATGGTAAACCTTGAATTTATCAAGCTTTCTGAAGAGCTTGCCGAGGAACCTCGTCTTCTATGCCATCGAGATTTACACAGTCGCAACTTAATGTTTCATCAGAACCAACTCTATGTAATTGATTTCCAAGATGCCAGAATGGGTCCCGCGACTTATGATCTCAGTTCCCTGCTACGTGATTCATACGTAGATATTTCAGAGGACACGGTCAACAGACTGATTGGACGTTACATAGAAAAAATGCAAATAAATGAAGATCTGTCTGAATTTCGATGTAAATTCGATACGATGGCGTTGCAAAGAAACTTAAAAGCCCTTGGAACATTCGGCTATCAGACAACAGCTCGACGTAATCCTGTCTATATTCAGTACATTCCACGCACCATACGTTACATTCGAGACACGCTACTTCATTATCCGAAATTCTCTCGCCTTCATGACGTACTCTCCACCTATATGTCTGACCTAAAATAAAACCATGATCACCTATATCGAAAATTTGGCTCAACACCAAGGAGAAACGGTACTCGTGAATGGTTGGTTACATAACCGCCGTTCAAGTGGAAAGATTCATTTTCTGACGGTGCGTGATGGCTCAGGATTTATACAGGCAGTGATGTCAAAGTCTGTAGTGGGAGACGAAGCGTTCGAACGAGCTGACCATTTAGGTCAAGAAAGCTCAATAATCCTCAGAGGTTCGGTTAGAGCTGACCAGCGTGCACCTGGAGGCTACGAACTTGATGTGTCTACTTTAGAGGTCGTTGGAGAATCGCATGATTACCCAATCACTCCAAAAGAACACGGTGTGGACTACCTTCTGGACCGTCGCCACCTCTGGATCAGAACTCAGCGACAACAAGCGACACTGCGCATACGACACACAGTTGTGAATGTTATTAGAGACTTCTTGAATAATCTTGGATTCATACTGGCTGATACACCAATTTTTACACCAGCAGCATGTGAGGGAACCACGACACTCTTTCCAGTTCAATACTTTGAGGACACCACTGCATACCTTACGCAAAGCGGTCAACTCTACAACGAAGCAAACATTATGGCACTCGGTCGTGTCTACTGCTTCGGTCCAACATTTCGAGCGGAAAAATCAAAAACCAGACGCCACTTAACTGAATTCTGGATGGTAGAACCTGAAATGGCTTTTGCAACACTTGACGATGCAATGGTGCTAGCCGAAGAGCTAGTCACTTCTGTCGTAAGTCGCGTACTTGAAACTAGGCTTCACGAACTCACGATCCTCGAGAGAGACACAACTGCATTGTCCAAGGTGAGCCTGCCTTTTCCACGTATCACATACGACGAAGCAATAGAGATTCTTATTGAGCAAGGTCAGCCGACGACTTGGGGAGATGATTTTGGTGGCACCGACGAAACAATCTTAGCAAAACAGTACGATCGACCAGTTATCATTCACCGTTACCCTGCAAGCGTGAAAGCTTTTTATATGAAGGCCGATCCCGAACAGCCTAAGTTATCTCTGTCCATGGATGTTCTGGCACCAGAAGGGTACGGTGAAATCATTGGTGGTGGTCAACGGCTTGACGACTACGATGAGTTGCTCTCACAGTTGCATAAACATAAACTTCCTGAAGAGGCATTCAAGTGGTACTTAGATCTGCGACGTTACGGAACAGTCCCACACTCGGGCTTCGGAATGGGAATTGAACGGGTTGTGGCATGGCTCTGTGGCCTAGACCACTTACGTGAAGCGATCCCCTATCCTCGAATGCTGTATCGGATGTATCCATGATGACCAAAACATACAAGAAAATAGGGACACTCTAATGAAGATTGGATTTTTATCTCTCGGCTGTCCAAAGAACCTTGTCGACAGTGAAGTTATGCTGGGGCTGGTCCAGAACGAAGGACACGAAATCACTGCTGATCCAACGGAAGCTGACACCATCATCGTAAATACATGCGCATTTATCGATGATGCAAAAGAAGAATCTATCGAAGCGATCCTTACAATGGCACGACATAAGGATACCGGCTCTTGCCAACGTCTGATTGTCACTGGCTGCCTAGCTGAGCGATACCGAGAAGAACTTCGTCGTGAGATCCCGGAAATCGATGCGGTGCTCGGAACTAACGAAGTCGACCTTATTACTCAAGCTTTGAACCCGAATGGACAACAGACATCAAGCGAAGTTGCAACCTTCTACCGAAGCCGCCCCAGAACCAGTTCGATTTCGGCTCGAACTTTTTCTTCTTCTCGGCCAACCTATATCTATGACGCAACCACACCGAGACTGCAGACAACTCCCTCCCATTTGACTTATGTAAAAATCGCGGAAGGGTGCGACTACACCTGTGCGTTCTGTATCATCCCGACGTTACGTGGAGGATACCGGAGTCGACCAGCCTCCTCGATCATCGAGGAAGCTCGAACATTTGCTTCGCGTGGTGTTAAAGAACTTATCTTGATTTCTCAAGACACCACCTTTTATGGTGTCGATCGTGGCGAGCGTGGTGCGCTGGCACCCCTGTTGCGGGAACTTAACAGTGTTGATGGACTTGAATGGATTCGCCTCCTATATCTTTATCCTACAACTATTGACGATGACACCCTGGATGCGATAGCAACCTGTGACAAGGTCTGCAATTACATCGATTTGCCCTTGCAGCATGCCTCAACTGACGTCCTCCGTCACATGGGCCGTCCTGGCAATCAACATAGCTACGAGCGGCTGTTACGAAAAATTCGTCATCGAATCCCAAACGTAGCAATTCGAACGACATTCATTGTCGGTTTTCCAGACGAAACTGAGCAAGACTTCTTAGACCTATGCGAATTCGTTAAAGAGATCCGATTCGACCACCTAGGAGTCTTCACCTATTCACATGAAACAGGAACTCGGGCTCACAACTTGTCAGACAACGTTCCTGCAAAAGTTAAACAGCAACGGCGCAACACTCTAATGGCGTTACAGAAGACACTGGTTTCAAAGTCGCTTAATGAACGAGTTGGTCAGACGTTTAAAATTCTCGTTGACGGTCCGTCGCCTGAGCATGGATTGGTATGGCAAGGTCGACTCGCGAGCCAAGCACCAGAAATCGATTCGGTGGTTTACTTGACAGACTGCAACCCAGAACACCTACGAGCTGGCCAACTAATCGACGCTACAATCGTGGGTGCACAAGATTACGATCTTTTAGCTCGTCCTTTGATGTAACTGTCCGGAAATGTTATCCTTCTATATGTCACCTTTTAAGAGGTGAGTGAAGTGGGCGCGTGCCCACTTTTTGTTTTTGAGGGGAAAAACAGATTGATTACTGCACATAAGGCCCAGCGCGAACAAGTATGGCAAATGGCCAAACGTGTGGCTAATAGCTATGGTTTATCTATTTCCGATGTGCAGTTGCGCCGTGAAGCTCCTGGCTGGGTCCTGAGAGTAGTACTCGACTGCGAAGATGCTACAGCGGTAAATGGTCAGGAAGGTGTGAGCATTGAAAATTGCCAACAAGTTAGTCGAGAGCTTAGCGCATTACTAGACGTCGAGGATTTACTCGACCAGCCGTACACTCTTGAACTTTCGTCACCAGGTCTTGATCGACCATTGCGACACGTCAATGAGTATCGACGTTTCGTCGGAAAGCTTGCCAAAATTGTTACCTCGAAAGATATCAATGGCCAGCATTCTCTTACAGGCCGTATTCGCAAGGTCACAGATGATGAATTATCTCTGGATATTGGCGCACAAACGCACCAAATACCGTTTAGTGTCATTACGCGAGGCAGACTTGAGGTCGAGCTTTAAGAGATCAATATGAGTAAAGAATTACAACTAACAATCGAAGTGCTCGCGAAAGAAAAGGGTATCGAACCCAATGAGGTTATTGCGGCAATCGAAGATGCTGTGTTAACTGCCTCCAGAAAATATTATAAAACTGACGAGGACTTCCGCACCAAGTTTAATGTCGAAACGGGGCAGGTTGAGTTATTCACAGTGCGAAATATTGTGAATGAAGTGACTGATCCTCTGACAGAGATTTCACTCGAAGAGGCTCAAAAAATCTATGGCGATGAAGCTGAACTAGATATGGCAATTGAATTCCCCAAAGCAACCGACGTTTTGGGTCGAATTGCTGCGCAGACAGCAAAACAAGTTATCTTCCAAAAGGTTCGTGAAGCCGAGCGCGAACATGTCTACGCTGAGTACGGAGACCGTGAAGGTGAAGTCATCAATGGAACCGTAAAGCGGTTTGAAAGTGGCGACATTGTTATCGAAATGGGTCGGGTTGAAGCCCTGTTACCACGCAAGGAACAATCGCGAGCTGAAAACTATACGGTCGGTGATCGAGTACGTGCGGTCATTAAAGGCGTAAATCGCGGTGGAACAAAAGGGCCTCAAATTATTGTTTCACGCACGGATCCATCGCTTCTTATTAAATTATTTGAACAAGAAGTTCCAGAAATTTATGACGGGACGGTGCAAATTCGTGGTGCAGTGCGAGAAGCTGGCGACCGAGCAAAGATCGCTGTGTATTCACAAGAACGAGACATTGATCCAGTTGGTGCATGTGTCGGCATGAAAGGAACGCGTGTCCAATCAATCATTCGTGAATTAAGAGGGGAAAAAATCGACATTATTGAATGGAATCATGATGTGAACACCTTAATCACTAATGCGCTCAGCCCTGCCCGTATTCAAAGCCTGTCAGTCTTGGACGAAGCAGCAAAAGTGGTAGAAGTGATTGTCGAAGATAAAATGCTCTCACTCGCAATCGGCAAGAAAGGGCAAAACGTTAGGTTGGCAGCTAAACTCACAGGCTGGAAGATCGACATCAAGAGCGAAGAGGACGTACGTCGTGAAGTTGACGCGAAATTCGAGTTAGCTGCAACTCTTGCGACTGTGGACGGTTTTACCGACGCCATGTGGGAAACGCTATCTACGTCTGAACTCAATACAGTAGACCGATTGCGTGAGAGTTCTGCAACTGATATAGCCAACTTGTTATCGACAGACGAGGAAATGGCAACAGCGTTACAGAATGCGGCTCATGTGGCAGCTGAAACAAAGGCCAAGTTAGAGCAAGAGGCAGCCGAAGAAGCAGCTAAACAAGCGGCTGCAGAAGCTGCGATGGAAGAAGCAGCTAAACAAGCGGCTGCAGAAGCTGCGATGGAAGAAACACCTGAACAGTCTGCTGAGGAAGAAATCGAGGGAGCCACTAATCAACTCGTTGAGGAAGAGCCCTCAATAGACGAAAAGACAGCCGACGAATCCGCTGGTGAGTAAAGATGATGGCAAGGGTACGTATTCAGATTCGGTGAACTGTTGAATAAACAACGCTAAAATGAGGTAAATTTGAGCACCGTTCGAGTTTATAAAGTTGCGAGCATTCTTGATATTAAAAGTCAGGATGTCATAGTCAGACTTCGACGCGACCATGGAATCGATGTTAAGAGCCCATCAAGCTCAATCGAAGAGGTTGTCGCACGGCAATTTATTGAGCGTGTTGCCAAAGAACTTGGCCTGTCAATATCGTCGAAGGACCCACTCTCTAAACCTTTGTCAAAACCTACGCTCAAAACTAAGAAGCGTAAGGTTACGACTGCAAAATCGTCAAAAACTGAAAAACCGGCGATCCGTCCACTTCCACCGCCACGACTCGTAAAGGTCAAGTCTCACAAGCCAACTATTAGCGAAGAAGAAGCGTCGACCCTTGCTGATGAAACTGCTGTCGAAACAGCCTCTGCAGAAATAGTCGAAAAGACTGTAGAAACACAGCCAACGAAAGCAACACCTGATCCAGTATCTCCAAATCCAGGTCGGATTATCCCGTCAAAGCTTCGCTTAAGAGTCGAAGATGCTGATTCATCGAAACCGGCTGATGCCGTAATTGATAAACCAACGAGTGATTCTCAACGACTCGGCAAGGAAGATAAGCCACAACCAAAGGAACCATCTACTACACGACCAAAAACTCAACCAAGAGCGCGTCAAGTAACTCAAACCGCTTCACCACGAGTCGCGGTATCACCATTGCAAGCACCAGGGCCTAAGCCACTTCCCTCTCAACCCGCACGCCCAGCAAGACCCGGCGGTCACTCGCCTCGCCCAGCCTATCGGCCAACGTACCGAGGGCGCCCTGGTGGAAGACCTGGTGGACGGAAGCGAACTCAACGTCCTACGCAAGCGCCAGTCCAGCCGGCACCTCTTCCAGAAATAACGCGGACAATCACTTTAGCAGAAGGCATGACGGTAAAGGATTTGGCAGAAAAGCTTGAATTGCGCGCGAAAGATGTTCTAAAGAAACTCATTGACAAGCGGATCATGATGACAATTAACAACACCCTTGACACTGAGACTGCAACAACGATCGCGCGTGAATTCGGTGCTGACGTAACGATGCGTACATTCGAAGAGGAAATACTCCATTTAGAGGAGCAAATATCAGAACCAGAGGATCTTGTAACTCGTGCACCAGTTGTGACTGTCATGGGACACGTCGACCATGGTAAGACAACCCTGCTAGATGCTATTCGGGAAACTCGTGTGGCCGAACGTGAGGCTGGTGGCATTACACAACATATTGGCGCTTATACCGTAAAAGTGAATAATCAGCGTGTAATTTTCCTAGATACTCCAGGTCACGAAGCTTTCACACTGATGCGTGCTCGTGGAGCCGGGGTCACAGATGTCGTCGTTCTTGTCGTGGCTGCCGATGATGGAGTCATGCCGCAGACAAAAGAAGCGATCGACCATGCTAAAGCGGCCGCGGTTCCCATAATTGTGGCGGTGAATAAAATTGATAAAGCTGATGCCAATTCTGAGCGGGTAAAAAAAGAACTGGCCGAACTCGAATTGACACCAGAAGAATGGGGCGGGAAAACGGTAACTGTCGAGGTTTCGGCTAAAAAGAAACAGAACCTCGATGCTTTACTTGAAATGATCATACTGGTTACCGAACTGGGCGAGTTGAAAGCTAATCCAAAACGGAAAGCGGCCGGCACTGTACTAGAGGCAAAACTCGACCGTGGTCGAGGTCCAGTAGCGACTATTCTCGTCCAAGATGGCACACTTCGAGTAGGCGACACTTGCATTGCTGGGACGATCACTGGAAAAGTTCGAGCACTGCTCGATGATCGAAGCCAGCAGATCAAGGAAGCACTGCCATCAACTCCAGTCGAAGTCCTCGGACTTTCCGGATTACCAAAACCCGGTGATACCTTCCAAGTCCTTACGGATGCGACCAAAGCGCGGCAAGTAGCTCTTGTTAGACAAGAAAAAGAAAAAGCACGGTCCTTGGGTAACAGAGCCGGTTCCCTGACGCTTGAATCACTTCAACAACAAATGGCGGAAGGTCATGTCAAGGAACTTCCAATAATTATCAAGGCTGACGTACAGGGATCAACTGAAGTGCTAGGAGAGACCCTTGCGAAACTTAGCAATGAAGATGTAAAGATCCAAATTATTCATGCTGGAGTTGGAGCTATAAATGAATCTGATATCCTTCTGGCCTCAGCCTCGAATGCCATCGTAATTGGGTTCAACGTTCGCCCTGATCGTAATGCGAGAGACGTAGCCGAACGTGAACACGTTGACGTTCGGCTACATACAGTCATTTATAAGATCAGCGACGAAATCCAGAAGTCCATGTCTGGCTTACTGGAGCCAACGGACAAGGAACTGCGTCTTGGCGCGGCTACTGTTCGCGAAACATTTAAGGTGCCTAAATTTGGTTTAATTGCAGGATGTATGGTCACAGAAGGACGAATGACGCGCGAGGGTCAAGCACAGGCACGTTTAGTTCGAGATAATGTGCTCATCCATGAAGGGCGTATCGGCTCGCTGAAACGCTTCAAGGATGACGTAAAGGAAGTCAAGTCTGGCTTGGAGTGTGGTATTGCATTCGATCGCTTTAACGATATCAAGGTCGGTGATGTGATTGAGGCGTTCACGATTGAAAAAGTCGCAGTTGCTGTCTAATTTATATTTTTAGGATATGCCTGTCGTAGGGCTCCTCTCACTTGAGTTATACCTACCAAATGCCAGCTCCCTAAAGGAGAAACGCATGGTCTTACGTAGTGTGAAAGATCGACTTAGAAAATTTAACATAGCAATTGCTGAAACAGATCATCACAACCTGTGGCAAAGAGCTCGTTTAGATGTCGTCGCAATAAGCACCGACACCAAAACCGTAGGCCAAGCTTTGGCAGCAGCGGAAAATGAAATTGAGCGTGTCCACCCTGGACTTGTGTGCCGTAGCCAAGTTGAATTTTTAACATAACATCGATGTGAGGAAAGTTCTTACATGTCGCAAGGATCTCGCCGTGAACGGGTAGCCGATCTTCTTCGATCCGAATTGAGCGAATTGTTGTCTAGGACCGTGAAAGATCCCGGCATCGGATTCGTAACCCTCACACGCGTAGATTTAACAGCGGATCTGCAACATGCGCGAGTTTATTACACATGTATAGGTGACCAGCGAGCCCGTCAAAACAGTGCAAAGGCCTTAGAACGCGCGGTTCCTTTTCTTCGGCGGCAGATAGGCAAACGCCTCCACCTGAAACGCATACCGGAATTACGATTTAATTTTGACGAATCAATCGGCCACCACGAACGAATCCAAGAACTCCTTGAGGGTCTGGGTCTGTCCGCACAAGTCAACCAAACTACACTGAACGATAATGACACCGAATGAGAGTAAAAATAGCATGCTCGCAAGTATTTGCGATGTGATAGAGAATCAGGAAAGGTTCTTACTCACGTCGCATGCAAGACCTGACGGTGATGCAATCGGCTCTCAACTGGCCATGGCATTAGCTTTAAAACAACTCAATAAACAGGTGCGGATAATCAACTGCGACCCGACGCCTGATTTGTATCGTGCCTTTCCAGGTGTTCAAGATATTGAAATTTCGAAGACTGCCAAGGGACACTTCGATGCTCTTGTCGTCATGGAGTGCAGCAACTTGAGTCGCCCAGGTCTTGAAGAGTTGCAAGGAAACTATACGATTAATATCGACCACCACTTAGGTAACGAAAACTACGGCGATATCAATTGGATCGACGAAACAGCAGCAGCCTGCGGTGAAATGGTATTCGATCTAATTCGTTGTCTGGGTATCAGGATCACACATGACATCGCTACTCACCTCTACCTAGCCGCCCTTACAGACACAGGGTCCTTTCACTATGGCAATATTACCGCCAGAACTTTTGACATGTGTCGTCAACTTGTAGAGGCTGGGGTGAATCCATCCACTATCGCCCGCCAGATCTTTGATAGTGGAACGCGCGGACGTCTAAAACTTGTCGGCGCCATCCTCAATAACATGGAACTTGAAGCCTCTGACCGGCTTGCGGTAATTTACTTGAATGACGAAATCATGAATGAGACTGGGGGCTCTGAAGATGATCTCGAAGGTCTTGTCAATATTCCACTGTCAGCAGAAGTGGTGCAGGCCGTCGCATTTTTTAAGGATCTAGAAGGACAACCTTTACGAGTTAGCCTCCGGTCAAAGGGGAAC
>Ga0310124_10000052_pt1 | contig 71690 bp, 68 predicted proteins | sample CB11b_AW_Bot5_MG_FD_203507 | JGI IMG/M metagenome (GOLD analysis project Ga0310124, IMG submission 203507) | Marine microbial communities from Western Arctic Ocean, Canada - CB11b_AW_Bot5 | ecosystem: Environmental > Aquatic > Marine > Oceanic | place: Canada: Western Arctic Ocean | collected... | reverse complement strand
GAGCACGATATCGCCGGCGCGGATGTCTTTCCGTGCGATTTCGTCGGCATTGTGTAGTGTCGCCATCCGAATGGTCGACCCCGCCAGCCGAACGGGGTCGAGCACCGCGTAGGGCGTGACCGCTCCGGTGCGACCAACATTCACCTCAATACTGAGAAGCCGCGTCGTGGCCTGCTCGGCCGGAAACTTGAAAGCAATCGCCCACCGAGGAAACTTCGATGTCGCCCCGAGCCGTTGACGCAGCCCCGGGTCCGAGACCTTGACCACGACCCCGTCGGTGTCAAACCCCAACGATCGTCGTTGGGTCGCCCACTCTTCACAATAACTGAGCACTGCCTCAATCGTAGGACACACGCGCCAATGTGATTCGACCGGGAGACCCCATTGTCGCAATCGTGTGAGCACCTGCTGATGCGGACGAGACGGCGCGTGGGTCACACCGATTTCGACGGCGTGATACACAAACGTCGCCAGCCCACGGCGGAAGACAAGCGCGGGGTCGAGGTTTCGCATCGTGCCCGCGGCCGCATTCCGTGGGTTGGAAAACGGGGATTCTCCTGTCTGCTCTCGAGCCTGATTTACCCGCTCGAACGAGCGCCGCGGAAGATACACCTCGCCTCGCAGCTCCAAATCACCGGGAACCGTCCCCGTGAGTCGCAATGGTATGGCGCGGATCGCCCGGGCGTTCGCGGTAACGTCCTCACCTCGAACGCCGTCACCGCGGGTCACGCCACGGACAAACCGACCAGCGTGATAGGTAAGGGCGAGACTCAGACCATCAATCTTGAGCTCGGCCACATACTCGACGGTCGCCCCGTCCTCGAGATGCAGTCCTTTGTGCACCCGGGTATCAAACGCCCGAAGGTCGTCGACTGAATAGGAGTTGTCCAGGCTGAGCAGCGGCTCGGCATGTTCGACACTGACAAATCCTTCGACCGGCTGCCCGGCGACCCGCTGGGTGGGAGAGTCCGCGGTGACGAGCTCGGGATGAGACCGCTCAAGGGCCTGGAGGTCGGCCAAGAGCGCATCGAATTCGGCGTCGGAAATCTCTGGGTCGTCGAGACCGTAGTAGCGCGCCTCATGATAACGAATCTGCGCGCGAAGTACTTCAAGCTGACCGGCGATACTGCTCACGCTCGTGCGCGACACGCTCTCACACGGCGCGTGTGCTGTGCCTCCGAACGACCAGCCGGAACCAGCAGCCGCCGGACGCGGTCGCTCCCAGACAAGGCACTCGCTACGGTCGCACGGCAACCGAGCTCATCGATCGCGAGCGAGCACATAATCCGGAAGCGCCGCAAGCGAGTCTCGTTCCCGGGACGGGGGAAAGACATCGAGGTATCGCTTCGCTTGGGTCGCGTATTCGACGGCACGATCATACGAGTGCTCGATAGTCCGATGCTCGTGCATGAGGTCGTTCAGCTCGTTCCAGTCTTCGGTCGAAATCGTCCGGTTGGCAACGGCCGCGCGGATCAGGCGGCTGGACCGGCCGCTATCTCGCTGCAGCAGCAAGATCGCGGGCAGCGTAACCTTTCCCTCACGGAGGTCACCGCCGATTGGTTTGCCGAGAGCAATCCGGTCTGCGCTGTAATCGAGCAGATCGTCCACGAGCTGAAACGCAATACCGAGACGGAAACCATACTCGCGGAGCGCCTCACGCTGCTTCGCATTGATCGTGCCAAGCATCCCGCCGATCTCGGCGCAGCCGCCGAACAGAAAGGCCGTCTTCCGCTGGATAATCTTGAAGTAGTCGTCCTCGCTGATGTCCACATTCCCGGTTTGGGTCAGCTGATAGAGCTCGCCTTCGATCATGCGCAGCGTGACATCACACAACAGCCGCACCAGGTCCAGATTGTCATAGGTCAGCGCCATCCCCATTGACTTGATGTAGAGGTAGTCGCCGAGCAATACCGTGATGTCATTGCCCCACCGAGAATGCACCGCCGCCTTTCCGCGCCGCAGGTCGGCATTGTCGATGATGTCATCGTGCACGAGCGTCGCCGTGTGGATGAACTCGACGACTGAGGCGTAGTTGACTGCCTGCTCGCCGGAATACCCGGTGAGACGGGCCGCCATCAAGAGCACCGCGGGGCGAACGCGTTTGCCGCCGCTCCGCTGGAGATAACGTCCGATCTCCGGAATCAGCTCAACGCGTGATTGAATATGCCTGGCATACGCCTCCTCGACAGCCTCGAGATCGTCTTGGATCGGCTCGAAGATTCGAACCAGATCGGAAGGTGCGGAAGACCGGACAGTTTGCATAAAGGTGCGCTCAAGATCAGACCATACTGTCGTGCGAGAGTCAACGAAACCACACCTTCAGCCGGACTCGGCCGACACGACCGCTGTCATCGGCGATCCTTTCGACAAAACCACCACAACCCGCCTTGCGTCAGAAGTCGCGACGCGTTCTCGGAGACCCGCCTATCCAAAAAGCGCGTGATACGCGGCGGTCGTCGACTCCTCGACCCCCCGGCTCGTCTCGTGCCGCGTCTCGGCGAGGACGTCGATGACGCGCGACACATATGCGGGCTCGTTCCGCCCTCCGCGGTGGGGTACCGGCGCCAAATATGGGGCGTCGGTCTCGACCAGTAGCCGGTCCGCTGGGACAAGGCGTGCGGCGTCGCGCACATTGTCAGCTCGCCGAAAGGTCACGATGCCAGAAAATGACACAAAAAAGCCGAGATCGAGCGCTTGCCGGGCCAACTCTGTATCGCCCGTAAAGCAGTGAAAGACGCCGGTGACCGACCGCTGCCCTTCAGTCTCGAGAATCTCGACAGTGTCGGCGTCGGCCTCGCGAGTATGAATCACAACCGGCAGGTCGCGCTCTCGTGCGAATCGCACCTGGCGGCGAAACACCTCGCATTGGATGTCGCGCGGAGCAAAATCGTAGTGATAGTCGAGTCCGATTTCACCAATCGCACAAACCGGTGAGACGGCGCCGAGGGCACGGGTGAGCGTCCGTTCAAGAAGCTGATCGTTCGGATCATCCAGAAGAGCGGAGAATTTCCCGGCGTGATGGGGATGCACCCCGGCCGTATATCTGACCACAGGCCACAGAGAGGCCACTTGCTCCGCCTGGACCCATTCGTCGTCCGCCGTTGGGTCGAGAATACACAGCGCATCAGTCACCCCCGCAAACCTGGCGCGTGTCACAACCTCGTCGAGGTCTCGGGCAAACGACTGGTCGGCGAGATGACAGTGGGAATCAACCATGTGTCTTCTCTGGGCCCGTCGGCATGTCGTTACGAGACCTTGAAGCCGGGCTGAACCTGGTCCGGGTCCTCCACGCTCAGAAGCACCGGCACGTTGTCCTCTCCGGACGCCGCCAAAACCATGCCGTCAGACTGGAGGCCAGCGAGTTTGGCGGGCTTTAGATTCGATACAAACACAACGAGACGTCCCACCAAAGTCTCGGGCTCGTACGCGCCCAGAATCCCTGCAAGAATCTGTCTCGTTTCGCCACCGGTGTCGAGCTGAAGCCGGATGAGCTTCCTCGATTTCGGAACGGCTTCGGCGGTCACGACACGTCCCACCCGGAGCTCGACCTTAAAGAACTCGTCGATCGAGATCCTGGGTGAGGTTTCGGGCGAGCTCGTCGTGATGTCGGGCGTGGCGGCCGGAGCGGTAGCCGGAGCGGCAACCGGCACAATGGGCGGCGTCTGGGTCACGGTGTCGATGGGCTTCGGGTCGTCGTCGTTCATGGGATGTCGTTCCTTGTCGGTGTCCAATCGAGGCCAAAGCGGGTCGCCCTTCGCGATGACTCGCTCGCCTGTCGGGTTCCAGGTCGTATCTCGTTCCAAACGGAGGTCGGCTACGGCACGGTCATCGCCAAGACGACGCCGAATCTCCGTACAGGATTGCGGCATCACGGGTGTCAAGAGTATCGCCGCGATCCGCACGGCTTCGGTGATATCACACAGCTGTTGGTCCAACCGGTCAGCAGCCGCCGGGTTCTTGGCGGTGACCCACGGCTGGACCTCGGCGATAAACTCGTTGGTGGCATCGATAAGCGAAAACGCTGCCGTCGCGCCCTCGTGTATCGCCAACCGCTCCATGGCGTCACAGTAGCGTGCCGTCACGGCGTCCGCGCGAGCGGCCAATGCCCCTGGACCAGCGCCCCCGCCGGTCAGCCGACCATCGCGGTACCGGTGTGCCATCGATGTCAAGCGGCTGACGAGGTTGCCAAGGTTGTTGGCGAGGTCGGCGTTATATCGGTTCTCGAAGCGCTCCCAGCTAAAGTCGCCGTCGCCGCCATAGGTGATTTCTTTTGTCAGATACAACCGCAAGGGATCGGGACCCAACCGGTCGGCCGCGTCCAGCGGGTCGACCGCCGACCCCAGCGACTTGCTCATCTTTTGTCCCTGCCACTGAACCCAACCGTGCCCAAACACTTGACGCGGAAGCTCAAGCCCGGCGCTGAGCAACATCGCCGGCCAGATAACACAATGAAAACGCGTAATGTCTTTCCCGATCACATGGAGATCCGCTGGCCACCACTTGCCACACAGGTCCTCGTCGCTCCCAAAGCCGACCGCGGAAATGTAGTTGATCAACGCATCAGCCCAGACATACACGACGCTGTCCGGATTCGCAGGCAGCGGAATCCCCCAAGACTGCCCCCTGCGGCTGATCGAGATATCTTCCGGCCCGGCCTCCAAAAAGCGCAGAATCTCGTTCCGACGCGACTCCGGCTGCAGGAACTCAGGGTGCGCGGCGTAGTGATCGAGTAACGGCTGCTGATACTTCGCCAGCCGAAAGAAATGGTTCTTTTCCTTGATCCACTGCGGGGCGATGCGATGAACCGGACAGGTACCGTCCGCGAGATCTTTCTCCTGCTTGAACGCCTCACACCCGACGCAGTACCAGCCTTCGTAGGCGGCCTCGTAGAGATCGCCGGCCTCCGCCATCTTCTTTACGAAAGCCGTCACGCCCTTACGATGCCTTGGCTGTGTCGTGCGTATGAAATCGTCATACGAGATATCGAGTCGGTTCCACACATTGCGGAACGCCGTCTCCATCCGGTCGCAGTAGACCAACGGATCGATACCCTCATCTCGAGCGCGCTGATACACGTTTTGAGAGTGCTCGTCATTTCCCATCAGAAAACGTGTCTCAACACCGGTCAGACGTTTGTAGCGCGCGACGACGTCAGCCGTGATCTTTTCGTAGGCCGTCCCGAGATGCGGACGACTGTTGACGTAGTCAATGGCAGTCGTGAGATAGAAGCGAGACATCGCGCGGTCCTCGTGGTTGTCGTCAGGAGCGTTCGAGATACGCCTTCACAGCAAGCGCCTGGACGGCTTTTACCGAACTGCCGAATTCCGTGGCCCGGAGCGCACAGTCGTCGAATTCAGGAGCGGCGTTGATCACAGCACCGCGCCGCCGGGCCACTTTGACCCGGATCGTCCCCACTGGCGTATCGACGGTCACCAGCTCGCGGTCCAAACACTCGCGTTCCATCTCCAGGAAACGCACACCAAGGGTGGTCGTTTCAGCGAACACGATACCGCTCAAGCGCTCTCGGTGCCGGGGGTCGGCGACAATCGTGACGAGGGTGCCAGGCCGGTTCTTCTTCATCTGTATCGACGTGTAGAACACCTCGAGAGCCCCAGCCTCATAGAGCCGTTCCATGAGCACCCCAAAAATCTGCGGGTTCATATCGTCGATCTCGCACTCGATGACCACCACCCGCGGCCAGGTGTCGCTCTCCGCGACATCGCCGAGGAACACTCTCAGCACATTGGGGTGGTCCGGAAAATTCCGGTCACCCGCTCCGTAGCCACTCGCGCGCACCCGCATCGGGGGCATGACGCCGTAGGCATCCGCGTACTCGGTCACGAGCAACGCCCCGGTGGGTGTCAACAGCTCAACGGCGGGACCGCGCGCATAGATGGGCACGCCTTCCACCAGCCGTGCGGTCGCGGGTGCCGGCACGGGCATGACGCCGTGCGCACAGGTGACCGTACCGGACCCGACGTTCAGAGGTGACGACACGACCCGGGTCGCGCCAAACCACTCGAGACCAAAGACGCTGCCGACAATATCCATAATCGAATCGATGGCGCCCACTTCGTGGAGATGCACATCTTCGATCGGTTGCTGGTGGATACCGGCCTCGATCTCGGCTAACCGGCGAAACAGCCGGGTGGCGCGCTCTTTGACCGGGCCGGTCAGGTCAGCGCGTTCGACAATGTCACAGATCTCCGTCAAGCCGCGGTGATGATGATGGTGATGCCGCTCATCCGCCTGGTCGTGGCTGTCCCCAACGCTGATTTTCGTCGCGCCGATTCCCGACCGCTCCACCCGGGTCATCGAGATGGGCACGTCGCCGACCGGGAGGCTTCGCAACGCAGTCTCCAGCGCGTCAAACGGAAGTCCCGCATCCACGAGCGCGCCAAGCAACATGTCGCCGGACGCGCCGGAAAAGCAGTCGAAGTACAGGATGCCTGGAGTCATTCCTCGGGAGTGGGAAAACAATCAGGATACCCCAATGAGCCGGGTCAAAATACGCACGCCATCCTCGGGCGCCAAAGCGCGTGGTCAGCAAAGCGCGTGGTCAGCAAGACGCGTGGAGCGCGTATGCCGGGCGTCGGCGAGTGACGAGCAAGCCCGCTGGCCGGAGTGTCGCGGCGACCAGCATGAACGAGTGGAACTGTGTGACTGTTCAGATCCTGCCATCCTCTTTGAAACTGTAGTACGTCGCATCGCCAGCACGAGATGCTCCAGCACCTCGATTCCCATTAGGAGACCGGCGTCGACAAGCCGTCGAGTTAGCGCCGTGTCCTCTCGGCTGGGTGTCGGGTCGCCCGAGGCATGATTGTGAAACACGACGACAGCCGCCGCTTGACTCTCGGTTGCCGCACGAAATACCTCCCGCGGGTGCACGAGACTGGCGTCCAGCGTGCCAACCGAAAGCACCATGGTCCGAATGACACGATGTTTCGTGTCGAGCAAGAGGATGCCGAACCGTTCAACCGAACCCGAACCGTAGGCCGGCAGAAGATATGAGGCCACGTCCGGAGGACCCGCCGAAAGCACACGTTCGCCCGGGGGAGGCGCGAGTGTGCGACGCCCCAGTTCGACCGCGGCCATGATCTGAGCGGATTTGGCGGGACCGAGGCCAGAGACGAGACGAAGCTGACGGCCGGTCATACGGGTAAGGCCATGCACTCCGCGCGAAACGACGAGTACGCGGTTGGCGATCTCGAGCGCGCTCTCCCGACCGCCCCCATGCCCCAGAATTGCCGAGATGAGTTCGTTGTCCCCGAGCACGCTGGCGCCAAACCGGTCCAACTTCTCCCGGGGTCGGTCGTGTGGCGAGAACGATGTCATGCGTCGGTATCCCCTACGGCCGATCACCTACAAGGCGCGTGCCGAGGACTCCAAGCGCGAGCAGGTCCACTTGCCGACGGACGATTCTCGACGGACAATCGTTTCAGAGCGGCGCCGACCTGCCGACGGCGGAACCACGAGAGAACTGCGAGAGAACTGCGGGTAACGGTTTTCGCGATGACACGGTTGTGTACGCGAAACTTACACGCCCCGCCACTCTCCCCGGGCGATAACCTCTGCCCATCCCGTCAGATGAACCGCGCCTCCGTGCCACTCCACCCGTTGGGTTCCGCCCGGCGACGTGACGTCCAGGTCTTGGTCGGCGCCACCAAACGATGCGGCGGCCACGGCCGAGGCGCAGGCTCCGGTGCCCGACGCGGTCGTTGGTCCAACGCCACGCTCCCAGATGAGGATCTGCAGCGTGTGAGAGTCCCGTACATGGACAAACTCGACGTTGGTCCCGGCGGGAAACGCGGCATGCGTCGCCAGGAGCGGACCAAGCCGGCGAAACCGATTGTCGTCCAGTTCATCGGTCAAAACGACACACTGGGGGTTTCCCATGGAGAGCACGACAACTGGCACCGTCTCGCCGTCTACGTCCAATACTCGTTGGCAGACGTCCGCTGGCGCGCCCATATCTGCACGAAACGTAGCGCGCGGCGGCGACGCGGCGACCAGCTCCAAGGTCTTGATACCACCGGCCGTCTCGACCGTCAGTCGTGGCCACGAGGCCGCTGCGGGGACATCTTCGACGAGGAGTGCGCCCAGACACCGAACCCCGTTCCCCGACACTTCGGCCACCGACCCGTCGGCGTTAAAGAGTCTCATGGAGGCACCGCGGGACGAGGGCTCATAGATGATCAGCCCGTCGGCGCCGAGACCGGAGTGTCGGTCACATATGGCGCGCGCAAGGTCCGCGTCGCCGCGGGACTCCACCCCGAGAGCCCCGGCTTCGACAAAGAGAAAGTCGTTGCCATACGCGTGCGCTTTGGTAAACGGCAACACCCGCGTCGTGGGTCCATCGCTCGTCATGTCGTCTTGAACCCCGGCCAGAACCACGTCAGCCCGCCCATCACGCCCACTCCCGGGTCATCGGAGAACACACCGAAGACCGCCGCGGCATCGATCCGCCAGGCACCGCGGCCAAACCGGAGACCGGCCACGACATGGGCGGAGCTGGAGGTACCCAGTGGCACGCGTTGAACGCGCGTGTTCTGACGACCGTTCACCTCCGCGACAACTTCGACCGCGCCGGCCATCGACGTCAGGGACACTCCATACACGATGACGTCATTCTGACGAGCGACCCTGGTCGGGTCGCTCAGAATTCCTAGGCCAAGGTTACCCACGAGGCGTATCGCGCCTATGGATTTCCCGATCAAGAGAGAATTTTGGAAATCGAACACGTCGAGCCCGAGCCCCGATTCCGTGCTCGCGTTGGGCAGCTTCGTAGAAAAGTGAATACCCAGCGACGGGCGCCGGCGACGTTCGGACAAGAGCCGCATCTTGGCACCCACGATGATGTCGTCGAACGACGATGTGCGGTTACCGAGAACGGTGACCGGATTCGGACCCAGTGGCGGCTCTCGGTCGACGATGTCGAGACGCATCATCGAGATATGCGTAATTTGGAATTCCGCGACCCCACCCACCCCAACGCTGACTCCTACCGCTGGACCTGTGGTGAGATGTCCACTCAGTCCAGAGACGGGAAATCTGACGCGCCGCGCGTAGCTCGTGCCCGTTTCGAATCGAAAGCTCTCGGCGGCGATCGACTCCGGGTCCTGGGTGACAAGCGGTCTTTGCTGAGCCTCGGCCCCCCCGGCCCCCAGGACTATCGACACCACGAACGCACCGAGGCGCTTCATGCGCTCCGTCCTTCGTCGCGGACGAGAAGACCCGGTTGCGATGAAATCGCCGTACAGTCACGACCCCACCTGATATAGCTCATGGCCGCCGCGTCATACACCGCATGAGCCACCACCGGAGCCATCAGGCCGCCTGTCCACACCGCCAATTGCCCCAGAGCACCCCCCATGACGGCCGCCCAGGCTCCAAAGGCCAGGGTCCCGCGGCCACCCGTGTGCAATAGGCCAAAAATCAGACTGGACCCAACCAGGCCAACCTCAGGAAGGAGCACCCCACGAAACAACAGCTCTTCCCCCCACCCTGCCGCCAGGCTGACGACGACGATCTCGGTCCCCCTCACCTCTCTGAACATCGGTTTCAATGTCGTCAGATACAACCGGCGAATCGACCTCACCATCGAGAGGTCGGGCGCGGAACACAGGACCCACGCGTTGACCCCGGCCATGATGCCGGCGACGACCAGGCCAATGAGGATGCCTGTCAACGGATCCCCCATGGTCATCGGGATCTCACGGAGACCCTGCCACACAAGGGCGACGACGACAAGGAGCCCCTCGCCGAGCAGCGCGAGACGGACGAGTCCAGAAGGTGACACTCGTTCAGAAGACCCTTCAGCTATTTACTGGGAGGCAGTCGTGTGGCCGCCGGCCGACGCCAGGAAGTCTCCACGGTGCGTCGTCGCAGACTCCGCCACCAAGACCCGCAACTCCGCCGGCGGATTGAGGCTTGTGTCGAGCAAGTGACGGGGCGCGACGTTGCCCAGCGCCTTGAGCATCGAGTTCTTGACCCCCGGGTGCTCCCGCTCAAAGTCGAGCAGCGACCGCTTTAGTCGCTGTCGCTTCAGACTGAGATCTCCACAGACCGGACAGCAGCACCCAATCACCGGGAGTTCGCACTGTCTCGTATAGACTCTGGCCTCGAGTTTACTGGCGTAGGCCATAGTGTCGAGATTCCCGCACCGAGTTTACACGAGTAGCAGCTGGTCGAGCGTGTGCTCCCAGGTCACGGCATCAGCCTGACGGCGCGCCGCCGCGCCGAGACGCTCGGCGAGTGGAGCGTCCCCTCCCACACGCCCGAGCGCAGCCGCCAGCCCTTTGGCATTCGGAGGGGTCACAAACCCGCTCACGCCATCCACAACCAGCTCCGCAGGCCCGCCGCTATCCGCGCACGTCACGACCGCTTTACTAGACGAGAACGCCTCGAGGGTGACCAGACCATAGTCCTCGTGCTGCGATGGAAAACAGACCGCCCGACACCTCGCCAACTGATTCAGGAGCTCCGTCTCGTCGACCTGACCACGAAATATCACTCGCTCGCTCACACCCTGGGTCGCCGCGTGCGCCCGCAACCGACGTAGGTCGTCGCCGTCACCCACGACCACGACCCGGGCGCCCAACATGCCGCGCTCGGCCACTGCGTCAATAACGAGCCCGACCCGTTTGAGAGGCGTGAGCCGTGACACGACCAGGATAAAGTCATCATAGGCGTCGCATCGATATGCCCGGCGCGGTGGAGGGGGATAGACCACCGTGGACGGAATATGCCCCCAGGCCATGAGCCGGTCCTGAATCGTCCGCGACTGCGCGAACACGCGCGTCACGTTGCGGGTCAGCAAGAACCGGTCGGCGGCATGAATGACGCGCCGCCGCACTTGCTCTTTGAGCGCGGCACGGGGAGACAAGCCAGACCGAAACACCGGCCACTGATCGTAGTACTCGCGCATCCGATGGTTGAGCCAACACACATGCGCACTGTGACGCAACGCGTAGCTGGGAAACCTGAGGCTGATGACCTGGTCGACCGGCCGGCCGTCGTGGGCGCGTTCGACATCGGTCAACCATGTCGCCGTGTACGCTGCCCCCTGTCGTCCAAACCGATTTTGCGGCGTGAGGAGCGTCGCCGCATCATGTCCAGCCGCCCGCAAGGCATCGACCAGGGCTTCGGCAATGACAAGGTGCCCCCCGTGGGCGAACAGCGGATGCGATGTCGCGACGATGATGCGAGCCAAAACGTGACGCGAGCCGCGTCTCCCGTCTAATGGTTCCTATCCACCTTCGTTGTCCGGCCCCGGTATCACGCGGCGACGCGGCCTGCCCGTTTCGACACCGCTTGACGCGATGAGGCGGCGACCGCTCACCTCGTGGTCGCCCCCAACCAATTTGACACTGCCATCACCGCCGCCCGTCGACTACGGCCAGGTCACCAGGACAACGTTCGTGCGCTCTCGCCCGGCCGGCACGCCGAGACGGGCCGGGGTGCTCACCATCAGCCCGATCTGTTCACCGGAAGTCGGCGTCCAGCTGCTGAGCGGCGCGGCGCCGTTCACATGGGTCCTGAAGTCAGAGGCTCCAAAGCTCTTGCAGATAGTTCCAGCCCGCAGCCATTCCCACGTGGCCGCGTACCAGATCCCGTCGATCTTTGCGAACACCCAGACGTTGCTGTCGACGATCGCGCCGCTGCCGCTGAAATCGCCCGCTTGCCACTGTCCAACCTTTGTGTGGTTGATGCATATAGGAGGTGCGCCAACCTGGGTGCTCGTCACCGTCGACGTCTGCGGCCAGCCGCTGACATCGGTGTGGAGCCACACGACCTGGCTGAGATCAATTTGATCTTCAGCGGTGCCGGGGCTCGTCCCTCCGCCACTACCACCACCACCGACGGCGTCATTGGATGCCACTGTGAAAAATCGCGCTTCGGTGAATTCTCCGACGATCGTTCCTGGGCTCGACGCAGTACCGTTCGTACCGCGGGCTCGCCAAAAGTATGTGCCGCCGACTGCCAGATCGACCGTGAGTTGAGCGCTGGTGCGCTCGCTTCGAGCCAACGCAGATTGTGGAGTCCCGGTCAGCGGGGTGTCAAACCTCGCGTGTTTCCCGAGTTCTTCGAATAGGACCGCGACCTCGACCCCGGCGTCGGTCTCGACCTCGAACTCGACATAGACCGTCCCGGGGTTCCCCTCGACCACGGGGTTGGCTACCTCCAGGATCGGCCGAATGGAGTTCAACGGCGCGCCCGGCTCCGGGAGTGTCAACTCTGGGAGGAGAATTCGGCCAGGAACATTTGTCCGAAACGTCGCAGCATCGGACCACGGACCATACTCGCCCGCATGAGTTGCCCGGGCTCTCCATTGATAGTCGGTGTTGTTGGACAAGGGCGTCTGCACCAGATACGACGTCATGCCCGCCGTTGACCCGACGGTACCCGCCTCATGCACGATCTCCCCGCTCCCACTGGTCCGAAACACCTGAAATTCGTGATTGAGCGCCACTCCGGATACATAGAGAGGCTGCGCGTCCACAACGGTCAGCGTCGGAGTGAGGGTGTCGACCTCGCCATTGGACGCGGGGCTCTGAGCCACGGGCGTCGTCACCTTGAGACTGGTCTCGCCTTCAGTCGCAAGCCCGGAAACAGCCAGCGTATTCCTCTGGCCACCGCCGGCCACCGCGCCGCCGCTACTGGCCGACGGTGACACGGGATTGCTTGAACCGTCGCACGCCATCGTGGCCGCCGCGAGTACCAATGGCGCCAACCGAGGCAGTCCGGTCAAAATTCGGTGACATCGCTGCATGTTTCTGGGCACGCGGTGGAGAGAACGGACACTGAACATCCGCATATGATACCAACATGTTGCGACAGCCTGGGGACGCAGTCGAGGCGCATGACTTTGTGCTACGATTGCGCGCTGGCGCGCGGCCATTTGCCCACTCTATTCGCAGAGTTCTACTCGGTACTGATGAAACAATCCGAATACGTCGCACCCAGAATCCTCCTGCCCGTCGTGGCGTGTATTGCGCTCGCTGCGGTCGACCCTGCTCACGGCCAGCCCCAGGACACGCCCACTCACGGCTTTGTCTCGATTGGCGGTGGGCGACAACTTGGCGGGCATCAATTTAGTGCAAACACGTCGCTGCAAAAATTCGGAGAGACCGCAGAGTTAGCGATAGATTATATGCCTGGCCAGGGCGGGTTTCTCGATGTCGCTGGCGGCGTGAGGGTGTGGCACGCACTCGCGCTCGGTGTCGGGTTTGCGCAGTTCAACGATACGAGCGGTATCGACGGCATCGGCAGTGTCCCCAACCCACTGTTTTTCAATCGACCACGCAATGTGTCATTCGAAGATACGGGTTTCGAGCATCGACAGATCGGCATCAACATCTCCGCGCTGTACTCGATCCCGCTATCTGACCGGCTCATCGTGACTATCTCGGGGGGCCCCACCCTGTTCAGGCTCCGTCAGGATTTGGTCACTGATGTCGAGCTTGGCGCTGCCACACCGCCGAACTTCGACAACGGAGAAGTCATCGCGACGACCGCCACGTCGAGCAACAGCACGGGGTGGGGTGGACACTTCGGTGTCGAGGGCACATATCTGCTCACCGAGCAACTCGGTGTCGGAGCATTTGTCCGAGTCACGGCCGGTTCGGTCGACCTCGCGACCGAGACCACGAGCGCCGTCGTGGACGTCGGTGGCCCACAGCTTGGGGCGGCTCTCAAGCTGTTCTTCTAGACCGCCCACCGTGCCAAGCCAGCGACGCCATCTTCTCGTCCGAATTTGAATCCACGGTCACACGGACGATGCTGACGCTGGTCACTGGTGGGACGGGGTTTACGGGCAGTCACCTCGTCCGACGTCTCCTGGCGCGGGGCGACACGGTCCGCGTGCTCGACAACGCGCCGGGGCTATTTGCCAGAGAGCTCCAGGCCGCGGGGGCCGAGGTCACCTTGGGCAGCGTCACGGACGTAAATGTCGTCGAGCGAATGACCGAAGGGACCCGACAGGTCTTTCACGTCGCCGCTGTCTTTCGACAGATCAATTTGCCAGACGAGACGTATCACGAAGTGAACGCGGTCGGCACCCGAATCGTTGGAGAAGCCGCGCTCCGGCATAAGGTGGACTCGTTTGTCTACTGTTCCACACAGGGGGTGCATGGCGACATCAAGTCGCCACCCGGAAATGAGCAATCCCCCATCACGCCGGAAGACTACTATCAGACGACAAAATACGAGGGGGAGCAGGAGATCGCCGCGCTAGTTGAGCGCGGGCTACCGGCCACGACCTTGCGACCGATGGCGATCTACGGACCCGGGGACCCGGCGCGGTTCCTCTACCTTTTCCGAGCGGTGAAGCGCGGGCGTTTTCTGATGTTCGGTGACGGCACCACCTTTTATCACCCGTTGTATATCGACAACCTCGTGGACGCGTTCCTCCTCGCCGCGTTTCAACCCGGCACCGGGGAGGTCTATCTGATCGGGGATAGAGAGTATTGCTCGCTCAACGAGCTCGTCACCGCTGTCGCCGCAAGCATGGGGCGACGCGTCCAGATTACTCACCTGCCGTTTGGGCCCTTATGGCTTGCCGCGGGACTGTGTGAGGCGGTCTGCAAACCACTCGGGCTAGAGCCCCCGTTGTTTCGCCGTCGCGCCGACTGGTTTCGTCAGAATCGCGCGTTCAGCATCGACAAGGCTCGGCACGGCTTGGGCTACGAGCCGAAGTTCAATCTGGCGACCGGACTGGCCCGGACAGCGGAGTGGTATCGGGAGAATGGCTATCTTTAGACGAGACAGGAACGGTCGCTCGCGGACCGGGCGACTGATTCCGTCCGCGCACGCAGTCGTGGCGCCGCCCGGCAGACACGGTGCGAGGGGCGAGCAGCCTGGACCTGTGTGACCGACGCGCCAGGTCACCGGGCGCGATGTCGCGCCGGGAACTGGCAGAACGCGTGCGTGGACTGTCTCCTCGTCACACAGTCCACTAGGGTTTCGGGGCAGTGATTCACCGGAACAATGAAAATGACAATGGATTTCGGGGCTCGGCGCCAGCCCGCGAAGGCGCGACGCAGGACCATACGGGCAGTATTCGACTGCGGAGCAACGCTGGCGCGCGGGATGTCTCGCCCGAAACGCGCTACCGTTCTCATTGTTCCAGTGAGCTAGCCATCATGTGCGGCATTGTTGGTGTTCTCGACACGCGCCCCGACCACGTCGTGGAGCCCGCCATCATCGAACGTATGCTCGACACCATCACTCATCGCGGACCGGACGACGCCGGTATCTACACGAGTGGTCAGATTGGTCTTGGAACACGGCGACTCAAGATTATCGATCTTGACGGCGGCCACCAACCGTTGGCCAACGAAGACGACACGGCCTGGGTGGCGTTCAACGGAGAAATCTACAACCACAACGCCCGCCGCGTGGCGTTGACCGCGAGTGGGCACCACTTCAAGACACGATGCGATACCGAAGTCATCGTGCACGAGTGGGAGGAGCACGGCGAACGGTGCGTCGATTGGCTCGACGGGCAATTCGGATTGGCGGTGTGGGACACCAAGTCGCGAACGCTGCTGTTGGCGCGTGACCGACTTGGCATCAAGCCAATCTATTACAGCTGGGACGGCACTCGTCTAGTATTTTGCTCGGAGATCAAGGGTCTCCTCGCCTCAGGGCTCGTAGCCCGAGAGGTCGACCTCCAATCGTTGTATCACTACGTGGGATACGAGTTTGTCCCGGCGCCCGCCACCATGTTTCGGGGCATCCACAAGCTCCCGGCCGGTCACCGGCTCACCGTCCGGGATGGCCAGCTCGAGGTCCAACGCTACTGGAACGTGCAGTTCGCGCCAGAGGACCTCTCCGAAGACGAGTGCGTCCGCACCATTCGACAGCTGCTGGCTGAATCCGTCGAGCAACGACTCATGTCCGACGTGCCGCTGGGCGTGTTTCTATCGGGTGGCCTGGACTCGACCGCGGTGCTCTCATTTGCGCGCGAGGTCAGCACGCAGCCGCTTCCCACGTTCACCATCGGCTACGCAGACAAGTCGTTTAGCGAATGGGAACACGCGCGACGAGCGGCCAACCACTTTGGGACTGACCACCACGAGATCGTGATCGACCCGATCACTCCCGAGGCCATCGAGCACGCAGTCTGGCACTTGGACGAGCCGATGACTGACCTCTCGGCGATGCCGTTTCACATACTCGCTCGCAGCGCGCGCGAGTATGTCACGGTCTGTCTATCGGGTGAGGGCGGCGACGAAGTGTTTGTTGGCTATGACCGGTTTATCGCGTCAAAACTCGAGCAGACGCTCTATCGGCGCCTTCCGGCGTTTATCCGTCGTCACGTCGTAGAGCCTGTCGTCGCGCGGCTCCCCGATCAACCGCAAAAAAAGGGCGCCATCAACCTGCTCAAGCGTTTCATAGAAGGAGCAGCACTCCCCGCTGAAGGCGGTCACATGCGCTGGCAATACTTCTCCTCCGCGCAGCAAGACCGTCGATTGTTCACCACCGGATTTCTGGAGAAGGTCGCGGCGGACGCCTTCGCACCTGTTCGACGACACGCGACGGCCGCCGGCGATGTCGACCGGCTCGCGCGTGAGTGTTATGTCGACCTTCAGCTCACGATGCCGGACTCCGTGTTGATGAAGGTCGACAAGATGTCCATGGCGACGAGCCTCGAGGTGCGGGTGCCATTTCTCGACCATCGCCTCGTGGAATTCGCGGCCCGAATCCCATCTGATGTCCGGTTCCCGGGTCTCCGCACTCGGGCGATCTATCGAAAAGCGATGACGGGGGTCCTGCCGTCATTCACGCTCGAGCGGGGAAAGCAAGGTTACAGTCTTCCGCTCAAGACATGGCTCCGCGGCGAACTCCGTGACTATATGACCACGTTGCTCAACGGGTCACCGTTGCTCCGCGAGCATATCAATCTGTCGTATGTCAATCAGCTCATCGACGAACATCAACGACATGTCAAGAACCACAACCATGTGCTGTGGGCACTCATGAATGTGGCCCTCTGGCATCGACGATATATCGAAGACCAATCCCCGCCTCGGGGGTGAGTGGATGCCGACAGGACTGATGTCTAAGGCCGTCCGACTCGCCGTGACGATCGGGCTCCTCGCGACCCTCCTCTTCGTGGTGGCAGACCCACGCGAAGTCCTGGCGCTGGTCGCCGACATGAGCCTCAGCGCGCTCGTCGGCGCTGTCTTGTTGAGCCTGGCGGACCGGTTCGTGATGGCCTACAAGTGGTGGCTGCTTCTCCGAGCCCGCGCGCTGACCGTCAACCTCTGGACCGCCGTCCGCTCCTATCTCGCCTCCTCACTCTACGGGCTCGTGCTGCCGGTAACGGTCGGTGCCGACGCCGTTCGCGTGCTGGCATTGCGCCATGCCGGCATGATGGAAGTAACCGCGTCGATCATCGTGGAGCGCGGACTCGGGGTATTGGCGATGGGCTCGGTCGCCTTGCTGAGCTGTCTGCTGCTCGCCAGTACAGTCACCGAGTTCGAAATCCAATCGCTGACGCTGTGGCTCGGGGGCGGAGTCATCGTGATGACGATCCTGTTTGCCGCATCGTTGCACCTCGCCGAACGCTGGGCGAACGCCCACGAGTCGGAGGCGCCATCTCGTCTTCAAGAAGCGGTCAAGGCGTTTGGGCACTATCGGCGCCTGCCACGTCTATTGACCGTGTTCTATGCCCTGTCCGTGGGCGAGAGCCTGCTCTCCGCCGTTATCGGCTATGTCGTCGCCGTGGGGCTCGGCGCGTCGATTCCATTCTCGGTCTTTGTCGCGACGGTGCCGCTCGCCCTCGCGTCCGCGAGGCTCCCAATATCGTTGGGCGGTTTCGGCGTGCAGGAAGCCTCCTTTGTATTCTTGGCCGGTCTGGTTGGAGTCCCGAACACGACCGCGCTCTCGATCATGCTCGTGTCTGACCTCGCAATGCTCCTTGCGCTCTTGCCCTCCGCCTTCGACAGCTCGATGCTCTCGTTACGTCGCCAAGCGACTGCGGCCACGCCCGGCTCATAAGGGCTGAGTGCTATCATTTAGTGTCAGGTTCGATCCACTCTCCTACTCAGCAATCGCGCGTGCCGCAGAAGATCGACAACGTACCCCGCGAGGTGTTCGACGCCTCCAAGAGCAAGCGTCAGAAGTATCAGGACCTTGCGGTCGGTCAGCCGGGACTCTGGCCCTTGCTTCGATACGAGCTCATCATTCTCATCGCGAGTCATCTGCCCGGGGCGTTGGGATTGGTGCTGCGCTCAAAGTTATATCCACGTCTCTTGGGCGCGTGCGGGCGAAACGTCTTTTTTGGCGCCGGGATGACGCTGCGCCACCCGCACAAGATTCGCATCGGACATGACGTCGTAATCGACGACAACTGCGTGCTGGATGCAAAAGGTGCCTCGAATGATGGGATTACTATCGGTAGTGGCGTCTTTCTCGGGCGTCAGACGAGCGTGAACACGAAGGACGGCGATATCGTGCTTGAAGATGGGGTCAACATCGGCGCCTTCTGCACGATTTTCTCCGCCAGCCGAGTCCATCTTGGCAAGAACACACTGGTCGCGGCCTACACATACTTTGTGGGCGGCGGTCACGACATGACGAGCACCGAAACCGCGATTATCGACCAAGCGCGACCCTCGTCCGGCATCATCATCGGACCAAACGGGTGGTTCGGCACCGGGGTGTCGGTACTGGACGGCGTCACTCTCGGTCGCGATGTCGTCGTGGGCGCAAACTCCGTCGTGACGGGTGACCTCGAAGATTACGCGGTCGCGGCGGGGTCTCCGGCCCGAGTGAAACGTCACCGCCAGCCCGCCCCGCCGCCCGACTCGAGCGGAGAAAGTTAAGAGTCGTATCCGTGGGCCGATGGCGTCCGTGGCTCATCTCACTCGTCGTCACCGGCGGGCTCTACTGGTGGCTCCTCGCTCAAATTGACACACGCGAGCTGGTCGACACGGCCCGCTCGATGACCCCACGTTATCTGGGCGCCTTCGTGATACTCCTCCTCGGCGGTGTCGTTGCCCGAGCCATCCGCTTCTGGCTGCTGTTGGGTCGAGCGACTCCGCTCAGTCTGCTCGCTCCCATCGTGATGGTGCGCAACCTCTTTGTCGACCTCCTGCCCGCACGTATCGGCGAACTCTCATATGTCTACTTGCTCTCGACCCGAGCCGGACAGCCACCCGAGAACGGCCTCGCCAGTCTGTTTCTCTCCGTGTTGTTTGACCTCGTGGCTCTGGCTCCATTGCTGCTGGTCGCAGCGCTCGCCGTCGGCAGCGCGGACACACTTCCGCTCCCGATCCTTGGCGCCGCCGCCATTGTTCTCGGGAGCATCGCCTACGGCGCGATGCGGGCGGCCGCCCCGCTCGGCGAATGGGTCATCGGCTGGTTGCCCGCTGCCGAGACGGCGTGTGCGGGCTCTGAGACCGGGCCGGTCACGACGACGTGGCGAGCTCGCACGGTGCCGCTCGTGCGCAAGACGGTGGGTGCACTCCGCGAGGTCGAACGCCGGCGTGTCTTTGGTCGAGTGATGCTAGTTTCGATGGTCGTGCGAGTTTGCAAATTCGGGAGCTACTATTTTCTTGTTCTCGCCTCGATGGATCCGCTGGGATACTCCGTTGGCGACGTCGGTTTCTTTCAGGTATTCCTGGGTATCGTGAGCGCGGAGCTGGCGGCGGCCCTCCCGATTCACGGCATCGCCGGGTTTGGCACATTTGAGGCGGCCTGGGCCCTCAGCTTCTCGCAGCTGGGATTCTCCGTTGAGGATGCCACGACAACTGGCATTCTCACGCACTTCATCTCGCAACTCGTGGAGTATGGCCTCGGAGGAGTCGCGCTCTTCTACATCCTCCGTATCCGCGGCGCCCACGCGTCGCGCGCCGATCCTTTGTCGTAGAACCGAGGCGCCTCGCGCGTCGTCGACCTTGGTCGTTTTGCCCCGCCCTGAGAGGGCGGTGGCGAGTCTTCCTATGTTTTTCGGGCAACGACAACCAAACCCATCGACAGGGAGGGAACCCACCGCCCCAGCGGAAACAGCCGCCGCATGAGTTTGACGTGTGCACTCGAATTACCTTCGCGTTGCAGAAAATCCTGGACCTGATGACGGTTGAAGAGGTTCTGGAGCCAGAGCTCGAGATACAGACAGGACTGCTCCACAAATTCGAACCCGTTGGCCGGAAGCAGTTGTCGCGTCAGCTCGCGATACGACAACTCATTCAAATGGTCGCGGCTATACGGACACTCCATGCCACTGGCCCGAGCGACCAGGCGGTCCTTATTGGGGGTGGTGATGATGGCCACCCCACCCGGCTTGAGCACTCGGTTCCATTCTCGGAGGGTGGCCGGCACATCCGCCACATGCTCGATGACCTCGCCCGCAAAGAGCGCATCGAAGTGATCGCCCTCGAAGGGGATGGCCGCCGCGTCAAAGACCGCCCACTGCTGGTGTGGAAAGTGGACGGCCCGCGCGTGCACCGACTCGAAATTCAAGTCACCGGAAAAGACGGTAAAAGGGAAAGTGCGGTCGATCTCGGTAAACAGTGAGCGACCGCACCCGACATCGAGCACCCGGCCCTGAGGGATGTGACGGGTAAACAAATCCTGCAACCGACCCAGCTTGTATTTGTGAAGCTCGTGCAAAAACGGCGCATCGACGGGCGCCGTATAGCCTTCGGTGGCGTATTGACGCTCGTAGAACGCCAAGAGGATGTCTCGGTCCACAAACTTCAGCAACGCCGGTTCGATCTGCTGAACCTCTCCTTCCGGTTCACGGATCACAAACTGCAGATCGCCCAACGGGTCGATGGCGTAGTTCGGGTTGAACCAGCTATCGATCGATAACAGGCGGCGCTCGCCAAGCATGACCTGGACCGATCCGCCGTCGATGGGCTCGAAGCTCATCTCGAGCATTCCTTGTCCGCATCCCGGCGGCAATTCGAACCGCCACCACCCAAGGTGTCTGTCCGGGTGCACCGCATCCATATAGGCGTAGATGTCCACAGTGAAGACATAGGTCTCGGGAGCCCCCACCGTATAAGAGAACGGCAGCGACGCTCGTCGCTGAGCGACGATGGCTGCCCGCTGCTCGGGCACAATCCGAGAACTACGAATCCGACCGGGAGGTAGCACTGCGATGGCGTGGGGTCACAGGGTGATGGGCAACAGCCTGGGTCTCTCTAGAAGAGCGTATAGATGAAGGGCGCCACCGCCGTGCTTTGGGAGGCGACGATCAAGAGGCCCACGACCACCAGCACAACCGCTATCGGCAGGAGCCAGTATCGCTGGTTGGCGCGAAGAAACTGCCAGAACTCGTTCAGCATACTTGGTGTCGACATTGCCGTCAGTGTGTCGCGGACCCGCCGTCGGCGCGGAGCGCCTCGTGAAGCGCGTCCGCAATCAGGCTGTGACCGGCGCGACCAGGATGACAGCCGTCGGTCGTCACATAGAGCATGGGCCGCGCCGAGAGCGCGTCCGGACCATAGAGGTCCTCGTAGAAGGCCACTTCCGTCGGGTAGAGACGCTTTGACCGCAGGGCGTCCAGGTTCTCTCGAAACAGCGACTCGGCATCGACCAGCGGCAGCTGCTCCGTGTCGGCGATGTAGCGCATGCCGCGCACATACGCGGGCAGCGTGCACACCGCGAGCAACGCAGAGTCGATGCCGTGTTCTCTCGCACCGGACACGATCAGACGCAGATTTTCCATATACACGTCGCGCTCGACCGAGCGCACGAGCGCACGCGCGGTGCCCTCGGCATCCGCGCGTGCCTGGGATATGGCAAAGGGGTCATAGACGCTCAAAATTAGACGTCGCATCAACTTGAACGTTTCAAACCGATACAACAGCGACCGAGCGGTCCCCCGCCACGTTTCGTCCGCATCCAATACGTCATCGGCCGATTGGAGCACATAGCGCGCGTCGTTGGCACCATAGCTGATGATGAGGAGGTCGGGGTCGAGTCCCCGCACATAGTGCTCGAACATGCTAAGTCCGTGACGAGACGTGTGACCCGAGATCCCGAGGTTCAATACCTCGACCTCGTCGCCAGCATTGGCAAATCGCTCCTCGAGCAATCGCTGATAGGTGTGCTCGGGACCGACACCCCACCCGAATGTGCTGGAGTCGCCAATCGTGACGATCCGCATCACACCTGCGTGTCTGGGCGCGAATTCCTTTGTCCGAAATCCATCACGGTTTGAGCGGAGAGCAAACGTCACTTCCTTGCGGAGCTCGATATCGTTGAACGGATTGGAGGCATCGACCTCGATGCTGGGTTTGAGCTTGTACTCAATATAACGTGCCTCTTCAAAGTGCTGGAGCCACGCAACGTCTTCGGCCCGTACCCCACCTGGCTCGTCCATTCGACCACGTTGTATGTCGACCCAGTTTTCGTCCCACAGTAACCAGGTAGGCACCCCAATCTCAAAGTTTCGGTTGCGGGCCACACTCGTATCCACTCCGCTGACTCGGATCACAATGTCGCAGAGTACGACAAACACAATCGGCGCGAGCACGATGAGGGCGAGACGCAGCGCGGGCGTCCGAGTCGGGTTGACCGGTGTGGGCATCAGTGCAGGTTAGACGACGCGGGGTAGACGATGAACAGACAGAATCTTACCGAACGTCGTGCCCGCGAGCAACCGGCACCGGGCCAGAACGCCATAAAATGGCACAGTGCATCTCCGTCGAGATGACGTCAAAGCCTCGGGTTCCCAGGGCCGCCCGGCGGAAGACGCCGCGCCGAGTCATACCGGCTGTATGGCGAGAAGCGGGAACCCGGCGCCAGGTCGTGCTGCGGGCCCGAGGATGGCCTTCATCTCGACGGCGGTGCGCCAGGTATGACTCATCGGATCCGGATCGGCACCAGCGGCTGGCAGTATCCCTCCGGCGCCGGCACGTGGAACGGCATCTTCTATCCGCCGACCGGTCGTCGACACCGACCGGCCGGTCTCGACGAACTCTCCTACTACGCCGAGCACTTTGGCACCGTGGAGGTGAATTCAACCTTTTACGGCGTGCCCCGTTCGTCGGTCACCACCTCCTGGGACGACCGTACGCCGAAAGGGTTCGAGTTCTCGCTAAAGCTGTATCAGAAATTCACCCACCCGAAGATGTTCACGGCCGCCACCGGGAACACCCAGACCTCCGTCGATCGCGACGACGTCCAGACGTTTCGGGAGGCCATCGACCCGCTTCATCGGGCGAGCAAGCTTGGGGTCCTGCTCGCCCAGTTTCCCGCAAGCTTCAAGAGCGAGACCGCGTCACATGATCATCTCGCCTGGCTGATCGAAGCCTTCTCGGACTGCCCGGTGGCCATCGAACTCCGACATCGCAGCTGGAGCGACGATGTCACGGCCACGCTACGCCTCCTCAACGGCCTGGGGGCGGCCTGGGTACAGATTGACGAGCCAAAGTTTCGGTTCTCGATCGCCCAGAACTTTCTGCCAAACGTGGACAGCTTCTACTACATGCGTCTGCACGGCCGAAACGCCAAGAAGTGGTGGACACACGAACGTGCGGAGGAGCGCTATGACTACCTGTATTCGTCAACCGAGTTGAAACCGTTCGCAGAAACCGCCCAGGCCTCTAGCCAACTCGTGAAGCAGGTGTACCTGTATACGAACAATCACTTCTCCGCCAAAGCCGTCGCCAATGCCGCGCTACTCAAGCATGCTCTCGGTCTCGAGGTGACGGGCGACTATCGGGACGACCTGACGACGCGCTACCCAGAGCTGCGCGACATCGTGACCACCACCCCATCATCGAAGACACTGCTTCCGCTCGCCTGACCCGGATCCCGTTCGATACAGCCCGGGGGTTCTCGCTCGGGTCGTGGCGGCGCCAGCAGATTCAGCGAGACGACGAGCTTCAGATCGTCTCCTGATACACCGTCTCCAAACGTCGGGCGATGGCGGTCCACGAGAACACGGACGCAGCGCGCTGTCTCAACGCCTGTCCGATACCGCGGGCGCGCGATGGATCGGCCAGAAGAGCGAGGATAGCGCCGGTAAACCGTTCAGCGTCGCCCACCGGTGCAAACACACCATCGGCGCCCAGAAGCTCTCGGTTGACCGGTGTGTCCGTCGCAACCACCGGCAGACCACATGCCATGTAGTTGAGCAATTTTCCGTTGGCCTCGGTGAGAGAGCGTTTTGGCGACACGGCGACCTCTCCTAGCGTCAACCAGGAGGGCGCCTCCGCATACGGAACACGCCCGGGAAACGTCATGATGCCGTCGAGGCCACGCCGCGCGGCGGCGGCTCGGTAGTGCGCTTCGTTCGGATAGCCCAGGACCAGCATATGCGCGTTGATGTCCGAGCGGTCGAGGATCGCGGCCACGTCAAGCAAGACGTCAACACCTTGATAGTCCGTCAAGACGCCGAGAAAAACGACCACTCGCTTGCCAGCAAGTCCGAACTGCTGGACCAACGCTGGGTCTGGGGGCCGAGGACGAAAGACGTCTATGTCAACACCGTCGGGCAACGTCGTGAGCATGCGCCGATCGACGCCCTGCTCAGCCAAGAGCGCGGCCCCGTGACTCGAGCTGGTTAAGATTCGCGTTGGTCGACGCACCAACCAACCCTCGGCCCGCCCGACCAAGCTTGCCGCTGCACCTCCGTCCGAGAGCACCTGCTGGTCCACAAGCTCCGCCACCAGGCTACCCTGCAGGTCGGCGACGAGCGGCATGCCGTGACGGGCGCGCAACGCGACCCCAATGGCAATCCCTTCGTGAAGGTGAGCATGAAACAGATGGGGTCGGAAGCGAACGGTCTCTTGATGCGCCACGAGCAATAGAGAGGCATCGAGCAACGGCCGCCCGGGACTGAACCCGAGGGGAGAGGCGGTAATTCCAAAGACGGGCGACGCGCGGACGATATCGACCTCGTCCAGGTCTCGACCCGTGGGGTAGGTGACAACCCGGCACTGGACACCCAACGCCGCGAGGGCACGGACTTCCTCATAGATCCTGACATGACACCCTCGGTCGCCAAAAAATGGCGTCGGCGCCACGACCAGTACGCGCAACGGACTCACTCCAGTACTCACTTGGATTGACCGCGTCTGGCGCCCGATCCGTCGACCTGGGCTGGATGCGATGAAAGTGCGTGATGAGGGCCGTGAGTCACAGCTGCGGGAACCACGGGTAGAGCGTCGCCAGGATTTGAAATCGGGAATTGGGCCTGGGTATGTCGTATCTCGTCCTCACGCTGGGCCACCGTCCACCCCAATCTCGACGCCATGATCTCCGCCACGTCGTCCAGGCACGCTCGACCGGGGTTCCCGATGGTGCCCAACCCCGTCCGTCGAAACACAACATCTGCCAGCGTCACGGCCATTTCCTCTTCGACAGCGAATCGCACTTCCGCGCCGGTGGTCTCACGGTCCGCGCACAACGGCTGGAGCGATGCGCGGCCGAGGGCATCCGCACGCTCCCCGGCGGCAACGACCACGTCGGTTTCGGTTCCGTACTGCCTGACCAAGTGCGCAACCGTCGCGCCTTCGAGCCGGTTGGCATACCGAGCAACCGTTTCGTCCGTGAACCGCTCCACGTCGTCGATGGCGCCGCCAACCAGTGCCTGAGAACCGGTCCGGCACGGGGCGGTGACGCGTCCCAAGCGTGCGCATACGACATCTGTCGCTCTCTCCGCCAATCCGCGAGCCGTCGTGTATTTGGCGCCGAGGACGGACACCACACCGTCGCTGCCCCCGGCCTGTCCGTGGTCGATCACCTGATAATCACCCGTGCCCTGATAGACATCCGACCGAAGCGCCCGGGCGGTCAACGGATACAGCCCGGCATAGGCATGAGACACATCCGCGCGGGTCACATCTGCGGCGGGAAGCGCGCCCTTCACGTCGTCGAGGAGGTCAACAATGTCCTCTTCAAGAGGACGGACTTCGTCCAGCCGCCCCTCAAAAGGGCGATCACTGGTCCCAATCAATGAATGGTTGCGCCAGGGAATCACAAAGATATGCCGCCCGCCCCGGTCGACCAGCGTGCTCGATTGACGGTCCGTCGGCAGGGCCAACGCGAATGTGTCGGTAACCTGCCGGGTGACGATGTGTGCCCCTTTCGAAAACCCACGGACCGCAGTCTTGAGATGTCCCACGTCGAGACGCTCGTTCAGACTCGAGATCCAGGGCCCCGCCGCATTCACCACGACTCGCGCGCGGATATCGAAACGGTCGTCGGTACGCTGGTCGACCGCTCGGACGCCCTGCACGCGGTCACGCACTTTCAACAGACCGTCGGCCGCTATGTAGTTGACCGCCACCGCCCCTCCGCGGACCGCCGTCTTTACAAATGCCAACGTCATACGCTCGGTGCTATGAATATGGGATTCCCACAAGACGTGGGCGCCCGTCAGCTCGGGTCGCGCGCCCAGCGCGGGAACGCGTCGGACAAGTTCCGCGCGGGAGTGGAACCCGCCCCGAGGCGCTCGCTTGGCGGGGTCGGCGAGCACCCGGTCTTCGCGACGTGTCAGCTGCTCGTAGCACCACACGCCACAGCCCAAGAACCATCGGCCGCGGAGAAGGCCTTTCTGGGTGGGAATGAGAAACGGCACCCACCGGGTCAGATGAGGCGCAATTCGGTGCAAGCGCGCGCGTTCGCGAGCGGACTCCCGCACCTTGTCAATGCGTGCTTGCTGCAGATACCGGATCCCACCGTGCAGGAGCTTTGAGGACGCCGCTGAGGTGGCGTGGCCAAAATCATGACGTTCAATGAGCGCCACGGAGAGACCACGCAACGTCGCATCGTGAGCGAGGCAGGCGCCGGTAATCCCCCCTCCGACAATGACGACATCAAACGTCCTGTCTTGAAGGGCCTGTGGCTCGCGGGTCATAGGCAGGAACGTCAGGACGCGGTCCCTCTGGCGTCGACCAGGCAGAACCACGATGGGGTATATAGTACTCCGTGTCTTTACTGAGGTCGCCGGACTCTGGCCTCATGGTCGTCCTTCTCTTCTTCGTCGCGGTCGCGATTGCCACGCTGTCGGTTGACCCGGTCCGCACCACCCAGGGCCTGAAAAGCGACGAGGCCACCTATGTCACGATGGCGCTGAGTATCGCCCACGATGGCGACCTCGCGTTTCAACAACGAGACCTCACCCGATTCTGGCCGCTCTACAACAGTGGTCCAGAAGGAATTTTTCTCAAGCGGGGCAAGGGTCCAGACGACCGCCTCTACTTTGGAAAGTCGTTTATCTACCCGCTCATCGCCGCCCCGTTCGTCAAGGTGGCCGGTCTGAATGGACTGCTCCTGCTCAATGTCGTGCTGTTGGCCGGGGTGTTCACATGCTTCTATCTCTATGCCCACGCGCTGATGCCGGCCCCAGCCGCGTTGGCCGTCTCCACCGGTTTTCTCGGAGCCTCCATCGCCCCTTTGTTTGGGGTGTGGATGATGCCCGAAACCTTCAACCTCGCCTGTGTCGGCTATGCCTACTTCTTCTGGCTCTACAAAGAAGCCCGCCCGCGCGTATCGCCGAGATGGGCCCGGAGTCTGGTGGCGGGTCCGGGCTCCGACATAGCCGCCGCGATACTGCTGGGGATGGCGACCTTTTCCAAACCGAGCCACGCGTTGCTTATTCTGCCCCCGGTGGCACTCATGCTCTGGCGACGAGACGTGGGGCACGGTCTCCGGGTCGGTCTGGTCTTCGGACTCGTCACGGTGGCCGGCTTTGGCACAAATGCCCTCATCACGGGTGAGCTGAACTATCAAGGCGGGGACCGCAAGACGTTTTATGGCGAGTTCCCCTTCCAGACGAGCGACTCGACCTACGACACGCTGGGAATCCCGATCACGACGAACACGCTCGAATTCGAAGGATGGCGTCACCTGGCTCGAAACACGGGATATTTTTTTGTCGGCCGCCATTTCGGTCTGGTCCCGTACTACTTTCCAGCGATCGTCATCACCGTCTGGGCTCTCTTCCGCCGTCGAGACCTTTCACTTCGGCATGGCTTCACCGCGATGGCAATCGCGGGCACCGCACTGATCTTGATGATTCTGTATCCCAATACCTGGTCCGGCGGCGGTGGACCACCTGGTAATCGTTACTTCTTGGGCATCTATCCGGCCTTCTACTTCCTCATCCCGACCGCGCGGACGATTCTGCCGGGCGTCGCGATGTGGGTCGGGGGAGCGCTCTTTGTCGCGCCGATCCTACTCGACCCGTTTGTCGCGGCGAGACGTCCTTGGCAAAACTCGCAGCAGGGGCTGCTACGCGCCCTCCCGGTCGAGCTCACCGTGGTCAACGACCTCCCTGTTCAGCTCGACCGGGGGCGGTCACGGATCCCCTACGGTTCAGACCCTCAGCTACTGCTGTACTACCTGGATGAAAATGCGTGGCGGCCGGAGGCCGCGGGAATCTGGATCAAGGGGAGTGCCCAGGCTGACATCATCGTGCGCACCGAGCCAGCGATCGGCCCGATTGATATCACGCTTCGCTCGCCGATTCAGAACGGGGTGCGAGTCACCGTGGACGGTGTTGCCCAAGACATTGAGCTCACCGCTCATGCGTCCGTCGTCGTCCAAGCAGACGTGACGGGCGTGTATACGAGGGGTGCCCAGACCTTTGTCCTCAGCGTCAAAACCGAGGCCGGCTTTATCCCGCACCTCGTCGACGCGACGTCGACCGACCGGCGTTTTCTGGGCGTGCTCGTGAATCTGACACCCCGACGCCGGTGAGCACCAGGAACGAGACCAGCAAACACAATCACCCCGAGCCATGCGACTCGAACTTCGGAAACCCTGGTCCAGTAGTCCCGTCTCGGGATGAGAGGGACGGACGAGTAGACTAGAAGCGGACCCGCAGCCCGCCCCCACTTTGAATCCCGCCTACGTTGAGCGGGCGATTCCCTTCGGCGGATGCCAGGTCCACAGACGCTTTGGTATAGCGCACAAACCCGCCAATGCCGACACGCTCGGTAAACATGTAGCGGATGTCCACGCCGGCGTGCATCCCGACTCCGTTTTTTTTGAAGTCCCCGGATGACACGCCGCCGACCCGCACTTCCGGCCACGGTGGCCCTCCAACCTCGCTCAAGTCGACGCCCGTCACGACGCCTTGGGTCAAGCCAAAAAAGCTCGGCCCCCCAAACAGTGACAGTGTCATCTTCTCATCGAGCGGCACCGCCCACGCCGCAAACACGTGGGCCGCGCGTTCTTGGTGCGCGAGCGACACGGTTTGGGGGTCGATGGTGCGTGGCGCATTGGTCGCCGTGGGATGGGGAACACGACCCGTCAGAACCGTCGTATCCGCCTTACTCAGCTGCGTATACGACACCCCCACGCTGAGCTCCGTCCACACGGCCACCGAGCCACCGATGTCAAACAGGCCGCCGCTCTCGCTGCGATGCGCTTCGTCGAAGCGGGCGTCCTCACCGTAGGAGCGGAACTCGAACGTGCGACGGAACTCCTCGTTTCCGGACTGGAGCCCGCCGTTCACATGAATCACGTATCGGTGCGGGGAAGCGCCCCCTTGCCGGTTGGACACTTGGCCCATCGCCGGTCGCCCCAGCAGGACAACCGCTAGCGTGGCCAAGGTCACCAGTCGCGTCGTTCGGGACACCGGTTGGTTATCTCCCTCTCCGTATCGCGCGCACGCCGTCACCGGCGCCGCCAAACGGTCTCGGCCCTAGCGGTGGCAGAGCCAGTCCGGTGGGCCCGCCCAACGGGCCAGCACCGCCCGGCCCGTTCTCGAATCTCGCCACGATCTCCTCGAAGAACCCCATGGCAATCAGCTCGTTCCCCTCGCGGGTCGGGTGGAGATGGTCGTCTCCGAGACACGGGAACGACAACGGAGAGTTCCCCAGGTTGGAACACTGCCCCTGGACCACAATGCGATGCACATCTATCAACGGCACGTTGCGACGCGCGGCAATCTCTCGGATGAGCTGGTTATAGGGAGTAACCTGCGGCGCTGTCGCCCGCACGCTGCGTTGCGGTGGAATGGTAGCCAACATCACATCGACCCCCCGACTTTTCGCGTCGAGCACCATGTCTTCGATCCTGCGCGCGGCCGCGGCGCCAGCCACGGTGGTCACGGCGTCAAGGTCGTTGGTTCCCTCCATCAGTAGCACCAAATCTGGCTGTTCTCTCGCCAGCTCGGACCGGAACCGAGACAACGCCTCGGTTGCCCGCTCACCTGGCACACCGGAATTGGCCACTCGGATGTTCTGACCGGCGTATCGCTCCCGCAGCATCGCGGCCAATTTTGTTGGATACGACTCGTTCGGTTCGAGCTGAACGATCGACTGTACCGGAGACGCCGTCACACCCGCGGTCAGGCTGTCGCCAAACGCCAGGATCCTCGTCAGATTGAGAGTCGGGATCACCGTCACCGACAACATGCAACTGGCGACCTGGGAAAGTCCGTCCTGCGCACTGCAGGTCACCATATGGGTGCCCACCTCGAACGGCGCCCCCGACGCGGGGGAACATTCCGTGACGATTGGCGCGAGACCGCCCTGCGCCAGGGGCGGCGCAAACTCGACGTCCAGAGCGCGCCCGTCCAGCGACTGCTGCGCGACATCGCGTGGACACGCCAGCGCCAATACCTGGACTCGTTCAGAGGGCAGCGACGAAGGTGCGGTGGGCGGAAGCGGAGCCTCCTCGCACGCCGCAAGAAGGATCGGAAGCAGGAACGACAGCCCCAAGACGACGCGGGAACGACCTCCGAGGTAAGGTCGACACGATCTCACAACGGACAATCCCCTCATCCTATCGTGGAGGCCGGCCGCGGTCAACGAGGTCATTCTTCGAGCTCGATGCTTACCCAGCAGCCAAGCCACCGACGGTCTGGGGAAACGCCGTCGTCCGACGGTCGAAACCCATTGGCCGGAAATAGCGACACAGCCACGAGCTGTTCGTCGCCAGTCAAAGTCGTCGAAAACTCGCGCACCTCGCCACCGGTCAGCTCGACGACCTCTCGTTCGCCATCGAGCTCGACGGCCACCGGTCCTCCCACCCCGCCGTTCCGAACGCGCACGCGGAGCCGAGACGCTCCGGCAGGCAACACGTGAAGCGCAGCCAAACGGCCGCCCCGGACCCAAAAGCCACGACCCTCGACAAACACATTGTCATCGGTATGCAGCGCGTAACGTCCCGGCGTGTCGTCGACCCGCGCCGCATACTGCTGCCCTACCCGATAGAAGGGAACCAACAACGCCGGCAGGCCCGGCGCGTGAATCGAATAGATGATGTTGTCGACGCCCCGCTGCAAGAAATGGGGCGCAGCAGCCCCGACCAATACCCGTCATAGCGATGATCCTGGTAATTGTTCTCGATACGTAGATCGCCATCGGTCATCAAGCTATGCGCAATGACCAAGTAGTGAGGCTCGTCGCCGCCGACGCCCTGTGATGACTTGACGGCCCATCCCAACGCGACAAAGACAGCGAGGCTGACGACAAAGACTCCGCGCGGGCGAGAAGCCCGTGACACAGAGAACGTCCCCACCGAAGACACCGCCCCGCCCCCCGTGCGGGGTTCCTCGCACTCAACGTCATCAGCGCGGCGCCAAGCAACGCGATCCCAGCCACTCCCCACCGGAGTGGCCCCGCCAGCGCCAGCGTGAGCGGCACACCATCAGCGATCCACGGTATATACGGAATCACCCAGCCATAGAGCAGCGTCAGCGGCGCGCTCACCGTGGACACGAGAGAGAGATGCTCGGGCAAGCGCCGTCGTAGTGCTACCACCACCACACCGGCGGCGGCGGCGGCCCCGACGATCCACATCGCCAGGGATGACCAGTGCCCAAGCAGTGCAATCCGGATGGGCGTTGCCCCTTTCCAGCCGACGACGTGGATGGATGCAGGTAGCAGCCACGCCGCGACGGCGAGGGCGCCAAAGGCAAGAAACACCACGGGCACTCTACACGTTGGCGACGGGGGCTTGAGTTTCGGGTGTCGGGCTGGAGCCGTCGAGCAAGTGCCTCACGACGTAGATCGGCTTCCCTTGAGACTCGTGATACGTGCGGGCCTGGAGCTCGGCGAGCAGCCCAATTGTCACCAATTGGATACCGGTGAACAACATGAGGATCGCGAGCAGCAACAGCGGCCGGTCACCAATCGGTTGTCCTTCAAAGAGGCGGACGTAACCCAAGGAAATGAGGATACCGAGCCCCACGAGGCCGATGACCAGCCCCGGTGGGCCAAACATCTGAAGGGGACGGGTCGAAAAGCTCAACAGAAACTTGACTGTGACCAGGTCAAACACGACCCGGATGATCCGCGACAATCCATACTTCGACAGGCCGAATCGACGCGCGCGGTGATTGACCACGAGTTCAGCAATCCGCACGCCCTGTTGCGACGCGATCGCGGGGATAAATCTGTGCATCTCACCATACAGCCGGAGCCCCTTGATGATCTCTGCCCGAAACACCTTGAGCGAGCACCCATAGTCGTGAAGGTGCACGCCGGTCGTGACCGAGATCAACCAGTTGGCCAGGGTGGAGGGCACGCGACGCTTCAACCACGGATCCTTCCGGTCGCGACGCCAACCACAGACGATGTCGTATCCCTCTTCGAGCTTACTCAGCATCGTCGGAATATCGCCGGGATCATTCTGCAAGTCACCGTCCGACGTCACAATGGTCTCGCCCCTGGCGTGGTCGAAGCCGGCCGCAAAACCGGCCGTCTGCCCAAAGTTGCGCCGAAACTGGATCACAATCACGCGCGAGTCCACGCCACGAATATCGGCCAGGAGCTGGTAGGTGTTGTCCGTGCTGCCATCATCTATCAGGATCAGCTCGTAGGCGCGCCCGAGCCCTTCGAGGACGGTCGTCAACTCTTTGTAGAGTTCGGGAACATTCGGCGCTTCGTTGAATAAAGGGATAATGACCGAGATCTCAGGCGCCATTCGGGTGCGAGTATACAACCCTCCGTCTGACTCAACCGGTCTTGAGCGCACGGGAGGTGCCGTGCCAGCCGGCCTCTACGCGGACGCCGAGTGCGCGGGTGGACCGACCGGTGCGCTCCGTCAGGCGTCAGACTGCGTATGGCGTATCAGGCGTCTGACCGACGGCGGCTCGACCACAGAAAGAACGCGATTCCGCCGACGAAAACCATGGCGGCAAGAACGAGGGACACGAATACACTGTTTTCTTCGAGCAGGACAATCGCGCGGTCCCCATAACGAACCGCCAGCCAACCCTCGCCGAAGTATCGCAGGCCGCGCCCCAACCCGACCGCGACGGCAAACTTGAGCCATGGGACTCTGGCGACACCGGCCAACAGGACAAACACCTTGAAGGGAGCCGGCGGCGGAAGAATGGCCGGCACGGCCACCGCGAGCACGCCATACTTCTTCGAGAGTGCCATGGCACGATCGAGCTTTGGACCGCCAAAACGACGTTCTAGCACGCCCTGACCGCCCCGATATCCAAGCACATACAGCACCAAACACCCAGTGATGGAGCCGAGCGTTGCCATCAACGCGTAGTAGGGCATCCTCTCCGGGTTTTCGATCACCATTGTGATGACCAGTAGATCGTTGATCTCCGGGAGAGAGAGGAATGAGGAATCGAGGAAGGCGATGATGAAGAGGCCCGGGCCACCGATCGCGATGGCAAACGTCTGAACCCAGGTGATGATGCGCGCCATAGAAAGCCGGATACGAGACGAGGCTATCGACCACGTCCCGTATCCATCCGGCGCTCGTGTCGCATCCTCAGAATTTCACCTGCAGTGTGAAGCTTGTCGAGAGCCCACTCAGATCGATGCGCTCATTGAGAAAGCCTTGGTCGATCCCGACGTGGCCATTCGCGTATTGGTATCGCAGTTCACCACCAACACTCACTGAATCGCCAACCGGTATCCGGATGCCCCCAAACACCACGCCTCCGACATCAGTGCCGTCAGCGACGAACTCGTCAAAAAATACTACGTTATCGAAGTCGATGAAATCGCCGACCTCGGTGTATCGCCAATTGAACACCCCGACGCCCACCCCGAGATACGGTTCGACGGCGGCGAAACGACCAAACGGCAACACCCTGACGGTCGCCGTCAGGGGCACGACCCGCAACCGGAAATCCTGTTCTATCTCGAAACCGTCAGAATCGACGAAGTCGAGATACACGCTCGGCACCGTCCGACGATAGAAACCCACTCCGACACCGGCTTCAAAGTAATTCCCAAGCCCCACGAGCCACTCCGCGCCAACCGTGCCGTTGCTGAAGTCCTTCAAGTCAAACGCGAATTGGTTGAGGTTCTCGAGCAGAACATCATCAACAATCCGAGAGTCGACACCACGTGGCGAAAAGTATCCAGCGTTGACGACGATGGATTGCTGAGCATACACAGACTGACTTCCCATCCATCCGACAAACACCGCAGCGACAACGATCGCATTCCTAGACATCGCGTCCTCCCTGTTCAGCAGCATTACCGCGGCGAGACGAGCACGTCCGGCCTCGTGATGATGGTGAGCAGAATCGATGCCAACTCAAAAAGACGGCGTCGGCAGGAGAAAACAGGCCCTATTCCCCAGAACAACGCCACGGTTTGTCCGGACGAATGGTCAGTCCGTCCGGTTTCGAGCACGTCTCTCGTCAAACTCGCGGATCACCGAAAGCAGGGTGTCGTGGAGCGGACCATTCGACGCGACGATGTGCCCGTCATGCGATGCAAACACCTGCCCATCCATACCAGTCACCCGACCGCCTGCTTCCTCGACAATCAGCGCCGCTGCTGCGCTATCCCACGCCTGGAGCCCCCGTTCCCAAAACCCGTCAAACCGACCCGCCGCGACGTAGCACAAGTCGAGCGCCGCCGAACCGAGCCGCCGTACGGCGCGGGCCTGTCGCACAAATTCCCCAAACAATCCGACGACCTCGTCAATTCGGGTGTGCACATCGTAGGGAAACCCCGTGCACAGCAGGGCATCAATCAGGTCGGTCGACGTGGAGACCTGAATCGGAGCCCCGTTGAGTCGCGCTCCATCGCCCCGCTCCGCGACAAACAATTCACGTCGCGACGGGTCGTAGACAACCCCGACCTCGACCTGACCCTCGATCTCCAGCGCAAGCGACGTGCAAAAAAGCGGGATGCCGTGCGCATAGTTTACCGTCCCGTCAATCGGGTCGAAGATCCAGCAATATCTCGTATCCGTGTCGCGGTCGGCCGGGGTCGAAGGCAGTTCTTCGGCAAGGATGGTATGGGTCGGAAATCGCTCGGACAGGATCGCCCGACCAAGCATCTCGACATCGACGTCCACCTGGGTCACGAGATCGATAACGCCTTTTTTCGCAACGTGGAGATCGCCACCTTGGCGAGCAATCTGCATTTCACCAGCGCGCAAGGCGATCTCGACCGCCGTTTGCAAGTACACCGGGTCAACAGACATCCACACCCACTCGAGGATTCACAGGGTCGGTCAGGAGAACTTCTTGACCATCCTCACTTCGGTGCCGCCGTTGGTCGCTGGCTGGTGGGTCAACTCGTCCATAAAGCTTCGCATGAAAAAGATGCCGCGACCGCTCGACTTGAGCAGGTTCTCGGGATCAAGCGGGTCGGCGACATTTTCAGGATGAAATCCCTCACCCTGGTCGATGATCCGGACGACGAGCTGGGCCGGCTCGTCAAACGGCTCGAATCGGAATTCGACGCTGACGCGTTTTGTCTGGTCTTCTTTGTTGCCGTGCTTGATCGCGTTAATGACCGACTCACGCACGGCCACACTGATCCAGTGCATGGAATCATCGTCAAGCTTTCCGAGCCGTCCCATGTGATCGCTCGCCATCTGGACGAGGTCGAGCATATCGAAATGGCTGGGAAATTCGAGGCGAATCGTGTTTCCTCGAGGGGACACGTTCGCCTACGATACCTGGCGGGCTAGCGATGGCGCAAGTCATGGCCGCCAGCCCCTGTTCACTGAGAACGTTGCTGTATAGTTCGGCCATGGACGGAGCGACAGGGACGACAACCACCGTCGAACCAACACGTTACGTCCGTGGCACGGTGCGCGTTCCCGGCGACAAATCGATATCCCATCGGTATGCGATCCTCGCCGCGCTCGCCAACGGACGGTCGACAATTCTGGGCTATGCTCCGGGTGCCGACTGCGTATCGACGCTCTCCTGTCTCGAAACCCTCGGCATCGACGTCGCTCGAACACCCGCCCCCTTTCCGGCGGCGGACGGGAGCACCAATGTCACCATTGACGGGGCCGGTCTAGGAGGTCTCCGCGCGCCGTCGTCGGTGCTTGACGCAGGCAACTCTGGCACGACGATGCGTCTACTCGCCGGTGTGCTGGCAGCCCAGAACTTCTCCTCCACGATGACGGGTGACGGCTCGCTCAGCCGACGTCCGATGCGGCGGGTCGTCGACCCGCTCCGGGTGATGGGAGCGCAGATCGAGACCACCGACGGTCGTCCCCCGCTCACCATCGACGGCACCGCCCTGCATGGTGCCGAGATCGAGCCGACCGTGGCGAGCGCGCAGGTCAAGAGCGCGCTGCTTCTGGCCGGGCTTCACGCCAGCGGTGATACGTGGGTCGGCATCTCCACTCCGACGAGAGACCACACCGAGCGCGCGTTGCCAGCCTTTGGCATCGATGTGCACCGCCGACCGGGGGCTATCGGGGTCACCGGTGGCACGTTGCTCACTGCAACCAACGTGTCGGTTCCGGGGGATTTGTCGTCGGCGGCCTATTGGATGGTGGCGGCCGCCGCGCTCGAGCATTCATCGGTGACGATCCCCGATGTGGGCCTCAACCCAACCCGGACAAAGCTGATCGACATGTTGCGTCTGGCCGGCGCGGACGTAGAGGTCCGAGATGCGGGACAGCACGCCGGAGAGCCCGTGGGCACGGTGCGAGTGACCCATCGCGTTCGCCGCCCAGTCATCGTCACCGCCGCCGACGTGCCGGCGGTCATCGACGAATTGCCCGCTCTCGCGGCGATGGCGACTCACGGCGGCGGAATCGATGTCAGCGGCGCAAGCGAGCTCCGCGCCAAAGAAAGCGACCGGATCTCAGTGCTGGTTGACGGCCTCCGCCGGATGGGTGCCCGAGTGCACGAATCGCCCGATGGATTCCGAGTCGACGCCGACACGCAACCAACCGGGGGCACGGTCGATGCCTCAGGTGACCACCGGATGGCCATGGCGTTCGCCGTGGCCGCCCTGGGCGCGACTGGCCCCACCACCATCCGGGGATCCGAAGTCGTTGGCGTATCGTATCCAGGCTTTTTTTCGACCCTCGATATGCTCCGAGAGTCGTGACAACGGACAAGATCTATCTCGTCGGTTTCATGGGGGCAGGCAAGACGACGGTCGCCCGGAGGCTGGCCCGTGAACTCGGCTGGACACTAGAGGACACCGACCTGCAAGTCGAAGCGCACGAGCAATGCTCCATCGCCGAGCTCTTCGCGGACCACGGCGAAGAATATTTCCGGACCGTGGAACGGAATGTGCTAAAGAACTTGATCCACGTGCGGCAGACTGTCGTGGCGACTGGCGGTGGCACGTTCGTTGACGCCACCAATCGAGCGCTCATAAACAAAGACGGCGCGTCCGTGTGGCTTGATGTATCCTTCGAGACCGTCAGACAACGCACCCGCTCGTATGGTCGACGGCCGCTCGCCGGCGACGAAGACACGATGCACACTCTTTGGAAGCGACGCAGACCCGCGTATGCGGAGGCGAACCTCCATCTCAAGGTCGACACTGTGCCCGTCGCGGAGCTTGTGCGGCAGATAGTGACATGGGCCGTTTAGAAGTGTCGTAAGCGCCGATGCAGCTGCTTATCCTCAGCGATATCCACGCAAACATCGAGGCTTTAGATGCCGTCCTCGCCGCGGTCCCGCGAAGCACCTACGATCGGCTTCTCGTGCTGGGCGATCTGGTGGGGTACGGCGCCAGTCCCAACGCGGTCGTCGACCGAATCTTCGACCTCAAGCCGGACGTCGTCGTCCGCGGCAATCACGACAAAGTCGCCTCTGGCATCGAGGATCCTGAACACTTCAACGAGGTCGCTGCCGAAGCAGCTCGCTGGACCTTGCAGACGCTCACGAAAGAGAACAGGGAGCGCGTCAAGACCTTACCGATCGGACCCGCCGTGGCAACTGACGAGGTTGAGATTTGTCACGGCACGCCGTTTGACGAAGATATCTATGTTTTCGATCAGGCCGACGCCACCCGGGCGCTCGAGGCCGCGAACCAACGGGTGTGTTTTTTTGGTCACACGCACGTGCCGATTGCCTTCACGGCCGCTCCACCGGCGCTCGAGGTCGTCGTGCCTGAGCTGGGGTCGTCCGAACCAACCGTCATCGTCCTGAAGCCTGGCCGGCGGTATTTGATCAATCCTGGGGCCGTGGGTCAACCCCGCGATGGTGACCCACGGGCGGCCTATGGAATGATGGACACTGCCGAACAATGTGTCGAACTGCGGCGGGTGCCGTATCGGGTAGACATCGCGCAGGAAAAGATCGTGGACGCGGGCCTACCCGAGAGTCTCGCCAAACGCCTCGGCGTCGGTCGGTAGGGGTGTCCGCGGAGAAAGGCGCGGTCTCTAGAAAGACGACGGGGCGCCAGCGGTGCTCGCCATCCACTCGAGGCGCCAGGCTACCGAGACGCGGCGCTGGATGCGGGCGTGTCGCGCCCGGCCTTGGCTCGGCGCGCAGCCCGCTCCTCGCGACGACCCAATTCGGCAGCGTAGGCGTCGGCAGCGGCGCGAGACCCCAAGATCCAGCCGGCGACCAACCCGAGCACCAGCATCGCGGGGATAAAGATAAAGTGTCCCGCGCTCATGACCTCGATCTCGCTTTGGGTGCTCCTATTCGCAGGACAAACAAGCTAGTGCACTAGCGATCGCTCAGACGACGAGAAAGCTCGGCGATCTCACGTTCCACGGTCGCCATGCGACGCCAAATCGACCACAGGTAGCCAAATACGCACACCCATACAAGCGAGTAGGCGGCGATCAAGAGGGGCGCCGCCGGGAGTTGGTCTTCCGGCGGCACCTGATCCATCGGAACAAATTCATCCAAAGCTGGCTGTGGCTGGAGCCCCGCCTCCGCCACGGTCGGTCCCAGTGCCATCCCGAGTGCCAACACCACGATCGCGAGTGCTCCGACCCTTCCCCACGTCATCCGTCAGTAATCCTCCAACGCCAGATGTAGGTCGTCGACCCGCGCCCGCTGTTCTTCCAAACGCGTACGCGCGGCGACCACAACCACGAACAATAAGAGAAACGCCACGACACACCACCAAAAGGCTCCGAACATTCCGGGCCCCAAGGTGGGAACCACACTCGTTCTTGGGTGAATGGTCCGCCACACGTTGACAGAAATGTACAGAAACGGAACGTTGGCCATCCCGAACAACGCGAGTCCGGCGGCCAGCTTGTCAGACCCCGCCCCGCCATATTTCCGCAACAGCAAATAGGCCACGAAAATCAGCTCGAGGATGATGGCCATCGTCAAGCGCGCGTCCCATTGCCACCACACCCCCCACGACTTTCGCGCCCACAGCGGACCCGTGATCAGGCCGATCGCGCCAAACAGCGTCGCCAGCTCGGCGGCGGACAACGCCAGTCGGTCGGCGGCCGGTCGGTCCTTGGCCAGATGCACCGCACTGGCGATTCCGGACACAAAGATCGCCAAGAACATCACAAACCACGCCGGCACATGAAAATAGAAGACCTTCTGAACCAGGCCCATCGTGGATTCGTAGGGCGCCCAAGCAATCATGAGCGGGGCGAACGCGAACATAAGAACCGCGGCGGCACCGACCACCACAAACATTCGTTGGTTCATCCGCGTCCCTCGCGAGAAATGTCAGAGATCGACCTGTTCATATCCCCGTCATTCTGTCATGACCGGCTCGAATGTCCACAGCGACAGCACGAGAAAGACCGCGTCAAAGAAGCACAAGAGCGCCACCCAAAACCGCACGAGCTCAAGGTTTGGATCCGCTTGCACGAGCGCAACGGTGCCCCCCACTCCCGCGATGAGCACCGGAAAGGTGACGGGATAGAGAATGATCGGCAGCAGAACGCCGCGGCTTTGAGTACGCAAGAGCATCGCGGCGAAGAGCGTCCCGACCGCAGCGAATCCCACCGTGCCGGTCGCGAGAAGCGCCGTCAAATAGAATGGATGTCGCAAGAGCGGGGCTTGAAACGTCAGCGCGACCGCCAGCACGACCAGCAGCTCTGCCGCCCCCATCAGCAGGACGATCCCCATCAGCTTTCCGCAGTAGATGGCCGACCGTTCGACCGGGGCCATGAGGAGGCCACGGAGGGCGTCCTGATGACGCTCGCGTTCGAATGCGCGACCAAGAGCCAGCGTTCCGGAGAAGGCCAACGCAATCCACAGAATACCCGGGGCGGCGCCGTCCACAGCCCGACCCGCCCGCACGAACGCAAACGCGAACACGAGCACGGTCGAAGCCGCGAAAAAGAGCGTGGTGGAGACCATCTCCCAGCTCCGCGATTCGACCCGCAGATCTTTGCGCATGACCAACCAGGCGACCTGAAAAAAACGCGTCATCGGGTTTCGCTGGCGAGCGTCGCGCGATAGCGCTCGCGTAGTGTGCCCCCCCCGAGGTCGAACTCCGTGAGCCGACCGTCTTTCATAAGCACCGCTCGGTCGAGCAAACCGTCCGCCACATCGAGATCATGCGTCGCCACGAGCACAAGACGTCCATCGTCGCGGAGGTCACGGAGACGCTCTCGCAGGGCGAGGCTCGAGCTTTCGTCGAGACCGGTGAATGGTTCATCCAAAAGCACCAGACGAGGCTCGTGCAAGAGCGTGCGCTCCAGCGCCAAGCGTTGCCGCATTCCCCGCGAGAAACCCTCGACCACGTCGTCAGCCCGTGCGTCCAGATTCGCTCGTTCCAAGGCGCGCTGAGACCGTCCCACCGGGTCGTCAAGACCATAGAGGCGCGCAAAGAACTCGAGATTCTCTCGCGCCGTGAGCTCCGCATAAATCTGCAACTCGTGAGACAACAGCCCGATACACCGACGGAGCTCCACATCGGCTGACCGAGACGCCACCTGACCGTAGGTGACGGACCCCGTAGACGGATTAGCCAGTGTTGCGAGAACGCCCAGAAGCGTTGACTTCCCAGCGCCATTGGGCCCGAGAAGCCCCACCAGCTGTCCAGCCTCGATGGTCAGCGACACCCGCCGCAAGGCAGACCGACGTCCGTATCGACGCGAAAGGTCCGTGACAACGAGCCGGTCAAAATCCACAGTGGAGGTCGGGTCGCTCGGTGGGTTAGGGTCTTAGCCGGATTCGGGGCGCTCGATCGGCAGTGCTCCCATGGCCCCCACGGCCGAGCTCAAAAGCACCGAGGTCAACTGCTGATCGATCTCGCGATAGACCTTTTCCAATGCGAGTACCAACTCGACCCGACGCGACGAGTATTTTGTAGAGCCGACCTTGCCCGCCCGATACTGGCGTTCCACCTTGACGAGGTCCGCGAATAATCTCTCGCGCTTCGTTTCTAGTTTGCGACGAAGATCGGTCGTTTCCTCCCGCGGGGCCGACCCAAGCCCACCCCACGCACCGAGGGCCAAGATACCCACCGCCAGCACGACCGACACGGTGCTCCCCATCGTTCCTCGATGGGGCATTCCCACCAGCTCGATTGATAACGGCCGTCCGGCCGGAATCCCCGCTCCGCCGCCCATCAAGTATGGAGTGGAGTCTGGCCCCTCTCTCGGCATCTCCAGACGTCGCTCAACTTGCGAGGACACAAAGTCCATGTCTCCCCACTTCTCCACCGACACCAGCAGGGCCGCCAAATCCGCGGGCAGCGTTTGCGCGATGACGAGGCTGTCCCCGGAGTATGGGAGGATGTATGCAAAATGAAGCGGTGTCGACCCGGGCGGTATCGGTCCCGTCAGCTCGACCCGCGGTCCGTCGGCGAGGGCCCGAGGCGAGGACGAGCGGAGCACAGTCGTTCCTTGGGCTCCGCTGGGCATGTCGATCACGAGCGGTGGATTGGGCTCGACCGCCTCTGCGGACGGATTGACGACATCCAGGAAGAAATACGCTTCGACCGCCTCCTCGACGAGCTCAATCTGAACCCAGGAATCATCGCCAAACGTGACCGTTCCCGACACTGCGGGAGCAGCGATATCACCTCCATCGGGATCCGCCGCCGCGACCGCCAGAATGATCCTCACACCGCCGCGACCAGGTGCAGGAAACGGCTGTGACTGCAAAAACTGACTATCGAGCACGGTCGATGCTTGGAGCTGTGCCCCGGGGCTGAGCGTCGAGAAGGTCGCGCGTCCCTCTTCGTCCGTGACGGCTGTCAGGGCCGTATCGCCCTGACGCAGCTCGACGGTCTGCCCGGTAACGTTGTTTGTCACCGAACCGCGCACGACTCGAACCGTAATGGTCCCGTCTGGCAACTGCGGGTCTGGAAGCGGGATACCCGACATCTGCTCGATCGGGGGCTGGGCAACGACCGACACGGCGCCGGCTATCACGACCGTCGCGGCCCACACCAACACTCGCAGCGCTCTGACAGACGGGAAAGACCGGAAAGACCGGAAACGCGTCATGCGGGAATCTCCAACCCAGCGCCACATGACTTGCAGAATCGCGCATCGCTCTCGTTGATGGTGTCGCAGGCAGTGCAAACCAGCTGGCTGCCGTCGTCCGCATCCGTGCCGTCGATATTGGAGCTAACGATGTCGGGGCTCTCCGCATCCGCGCTGTCGGAGTGCCCCGACGCGTCGTGAGTGCCGGTCGGAGTCGAGTGGTCGTCGTCTCTTCGAAAGGGAGCCAAATCCTTCAGCGCAATCTGGAGACGGGCGGCGAGCTCTTTGGAAATCTGGTCCTGATAATCCGGCATGTCGGCATCAAGCTGTTTCATCAATCCGAGCGCTTGCGTCCGCAGTCGCCGCTTCATCTGCTGAAAATCGGTGTCCGACACCTTGCCCATCGCGTGGTCGAACTCCAATTCCTTGATGGCCCTCAGCGCGTGAGTCTTTTCGCGGTCCATCGCGGCGCGGGTGCGGCCGCCAATAATTTGGGCTCGCTCCTCAAAATCGGCTGCGGCGAGCGGCCACAATGCCCGATACACCGTAAAACCGACGTAGGAGGCTGACCCGATCGACGCGACGAGCAGCACCAAGACCGCCGGGTCGTCCGGTCTCACGATGAGCACGGCACCCGTCGAGACTAGAAGACCGGCCAGAACGAACAAATGCCAGGGACGGAAGGAATGGACGTCAGTGGTCCCGGTCATGATTCCGGAATCGAGGGCCGAGCCATGTGGTCGAGTTAGTCGAGATCGCGAAGCTCATCGTCCAAGCGGTCTTCTAACACGCGGTCTTCGGGGTGTTCCGTCTGAACCGCCGGCGAATCTTCCTGGGTGGTGTCACGCCGAGACCGGCGCACGGCCACGACGCCCAAGCCAATCAAGAACCCTCCGCCCGCCGCCACCGGAACAAACCATGAGAGCTGGTTGAACAGCCCAATCGGGGCCCCCAATGACTCCTGGCTCCCGCGAGAATCGATAAAGTGCTGATACACCCCGTCGCGGTCTTTCCCCATCGCGACCTGCGCGTGCAGCTCAAGCCGCGTCGCATCCGCGGTGCCACACGTACACGTCGAAAGCGGAAGACGAGCACACCCGCCGCACAGACAGACGATTTCCTCCTGGAGCTCGGCCTCCAGTGTCTGCTGCTCCGGAGTCAGCTCTGCACCGCCGGGGACGGCATATTGAGCGCGCGCCGTGCCGACACCACCCAGGAACAGCGCGACGAACAGAACTGAGGTCGTCGCTGCACCCGCCGGCAGTCGGGCGGACAGAAACGCCAACTGACTCTCGGGAAGCAAGGCCACTCCGGTGCCCAGCGCCATGATGGCAAAACCAAACCAAATCCAGTTCACGAGTGGATTGACGGTAATCTCGAGGGAAACCGACTGGTCCGCGACCGTGTAATTGACCAGGGTGATGTAGAGGTCTTCCGATACGGAGCGACGCATGGCGACCTCGGTGGTCGGCTCGGACTCGTGTTTTCGGAAAAACCATCGGGCCGGAAAAAGCTCACCCGCCGGCTTCCCGTCTTTCGTGATACTCACGTGAGCCGTGATCATCTGCTTCTGACCATCGTCCGTTTCACTCACGCGGTCGTGCCGCACGGTAAACCGGCCGACCTCGGCCACATCGCCTGGATTCATTACCGCCTGGTGCTCAATCTTGTAGCCAGCGCCAGCAAATCCAAGAAACATCAGAACAATCCCGACATGGATGGTGTAGCCACCATACCGACGCCGAGAGCGCATCACCAGACCGACCAGTGCAGTGAAAAAATCTGTCCCCGTCGCGTCCTTTCGCACGTTCGCCCCGCGAAAGAACTCTTGACTAATCGTGCCCAGCACCATGGCGCATAGGGCAAAACAGAGTCCCGATACCCACACGCGGAACCCCGTCGCATAGAGACCCGCCGCGGTCGCTACCGCCAGACCGACCGGCCAGGCAAATTGATAGAGCAAGTTACCCAGCGTCGACCGACGCCATGCCAGCAATGGACCGATCCCTGTCAGGAGCAGCAGGATGAGTCCGATCGGAATCATCCAGGTATTGAAGAACGGCGGTCCCACCGTGATCCGCTGCCCAGTCACGGCCTCACTGATCGTGGGAAACATCGTCGCGAACAGGATAAAGAACGCGGAGAACAACAAGATCCAGTTGTTCATGATGAACGCGCCTTCGCGGGAGACCCATGATTCCAGCTCGTTTCGCGCCCGCAACAACGGCAGCCGGTAGATCACCCAGCCAAAGCTAAACACGAGCAAGACGACCATAAAGATTGAGAACAACACCGTCAGTTCTTTGTCCTCGCCAAACGCGTGGACCGACTGCACGATGCCGCTCCGGGTCATGAACGTGCCAAATATGGTCAAGAAGAACGTCAGGATCACAAGCGTGACGTTCCACACCCGAAGCATGCTGCGACGCTCTTGCACCATGACCGAATGCAAAAACGCCGTTGACGTAAACCACGGCAACGCGCCGGCGTTCTCGACCGGGTCCCATCCCCAAAAGCCGCCCCAGGCTAGTTCCTCATACGCCCAGATCATGCCGAGCGTGAGACCAAGCGACAGAAACAGCCAGGAGAACATCGTCCACCGTCGGACGGCCCGTAGCCAGGAGTCGTCGAGATAGCCGGTGATCAACGCGGCCATCCCGAAGGCAAACGGAATGGTCATCCCGACAAAGCCCGTATAGAGCGAGGGCGGGTGGATGGCCATATATGGGTTTTGAAGCAACGGATTCAGCCCGCGACCGTCGACGGGAGCTTCTGTCAAGTACAGCGCAAACGGGTCCTTGTGGACGACCATCACAAACAAGAAAAACAGCTGCACACACCCGATGACCGCCACCACGTATGGGATCAGCTCGCGCTGCCGTTCTCGGTTGGTCTTGACCGCGATCGCTCCAAAGACCGACAGCAGAAAGACCCAGAACATGATGGAGCCGTCCAGCCCCCCCCAATACGAGGTAATCTTGTAAAACAGCGGCTGCACCGAATCGGAGTAGCGGTCAACATACCGAATGCTGTAGTTCTGGGTGACAAACGCGTGGATGATGATGGACGAGGCGAGCGTCATCAACGCGGTGACGACGTAAAACGCGCCGACTCCGCTCTCGACCATCCGGAGCGAACGGCGCCGAGCGCCGGCCACCGATACGGCGATGGCATACGCGCACACGACGAACGCGGCGAGCAGCGTGTAGGAGCCGAGAGTAGCCATATCGTCGAGATCCTCAGGTTGTGGCAGTCATAACCGTCATCCCGTCTCCCGTGCGACTCGTTTGTCGCAGCGGTTGGACGCCGGGCGACGCGCACCGTGTGCGGCGTCTTCGTTTCCCTGTTCGTGGCGGCGTGTGTACTACGGCACTCGTGCTGGTGCTGCTGCCTCTAGTTACTGACTCCGAGGGGCTCCAACGGCGCGGGGGCCCCGTCGACGACGGCACCAAGCGTCGGCTTGGCCTCATACTTTGAAGGACATTTCGCCATGATCCCGTTCGACTCGACGACGAGTTTGTGACCTTCGAGTCGTCCAGAGACGACGACCTCGGACGCTTCCTTAAATGTGTCCGGTACCACGCCGGTATATTCGGCGAGAACCGTATAACCGTTGTTCTCGATCTCGAAACGGTAATCCATCGTGCTGGGCTTCCACGAGATATTCGATGCGTAGCCATGCACCTGGAGACGCTTTCCGGCCCACACCTCAGGCTCTACCATCACCTCGTCAACATGTTTGTAGTACGCGGCGGCGTCCTTCATCGACGTCCACATGAGTCCGGTGAACGCGGTAATAAGAACACCTGTCGTGAGCAAGATCTTGACACCTTGAGACATGAGACTGCCCCTCTCCTCGTGAATCGAACGTCCTAGCCAGCTGGTCTGAAAGGATATCGCCAGCCGGTCGAACAGTCAATCCGCAACCACGTCGCCGGCTGCCCCTAAGACCAAATATTTAAGCAACTTAGGTGCTCTCTAGTCATATTCCGACCCATTCAAGATTTCATCGTCGCCGTCATATCTCGCAGGAGACGGTCGACCCGGCTCACCGGCAGCCCTACAACATTGGTGTAAGACCCCTGGATCCGCTCGATAAATCGCGAGGCGCCGCCTTGAATGCCATACCCACCGGCCTTGTCGAGGCTCTCGCCGAGAGCGACATACCAGTCGATCATCGCTTGGTCGAGGTCGACAAATGTCACGTGGCTCGTCTCGACGGCAATCGAGCGAGTCGCCCGGCACACCAACGCCACCCCCGTCAAGACGTCATGCTCTCGCCCTGACAAGCGCCGTAACATCGTCGCCGCGTGACGCTCGTCCTGAGGCTTGCCCAAGACGTCGCCATCGACCACCACCACCGTGTCGGCGCCGAGCACGATCGCCGCGTCGTCTGTGAGTGTCTCAGCCACCGCCGTGGCCTTTCCTAACGCCAAGCGTCGTACGTAGTCCCGGGGCGGCTCTAGAGGCAGACGTGTCTCGTCCAGACGTGCCGGAATCACCTCGACTGCAAAGCCGGCATCAGCCAGTAAGTCGCGGCGTCGAGGCGACGACGACGCCAGTACAAACAAAAACGGCGCGTGATAATCCGAGTGATAAACTGATGCCTCGATACGCCAGAGGATACAGAAACTCGCTCGATGATTCATACCCGGGAAGTGGCTGCGCGCGCGGTCGCCGAAATGCTCCAGCGACAGCCGTTGAGCGCCGCCAAGGTTCGGTTTGCGTGGGTAACGGTCGTCGGCGCGGCGATCGCCCGGGCTACCGCTGTCAAGCTCGACGGAGCCGGTACGCTGCACGTGACAACCGAGACGGGGCCCTGGCGCCGCGAAGTCCAGCGGTCCGCTCACACGATTGAGCGGCGTCTGGTCGAGCTGCTGGGCTCGGGTGCCGTGCGGCGAATCTTGGTCACGGAGAAAAGGACGTCCTGATGAGAGACGCGGTTATTGCCAGCGCGGTGCGATTGCCCACCGGGAAATTCCTCGGTGCGCTCAGGAGCCTCCCGGCGACAGATCTGGGGGCACGCGTAATCCGCGAATCCGTCAGCCGGGCAGGTATCGATCCCGCTATCGTCGACGAGTGCATCATGGGCAATGTCGTCTCGGCGGGACTGGGTCAGGCACCGGCCCGCCAAGCGGCGATCGCGGGAGGACTCCCCGATCACACCGCGGCCCTGACGATTAATAAAGTGTGCGGATCAGGTCTCAAAGCCGTCATGCTGGCGGCGCAGGGCATAGCGACCGGCGACATCGACGTGGCCGTCGCGGGCGGCATGGAGTCGATGAGCAACTGCCCGCACCTCCTGCCAAACGCCCGCGAGGGCGTACGGATGGGTAATGCCGAGCTGCTCGATTCGATGATGCACGACGGCCTGTGGTGCTCACTCGAAAACTGGTCGATGGGTCTCGCGTGCGAAGCCGTCGTCGACAAATACGGGGTAACCCGTGAAGACCAAGACGCGTTTGCCGCGGGCAGTCACCAGAAGGCGGCCGCCGCTATCCGAGCCGGTGCGTTCGACGCCGAGATCCTCCCGGTCGAGGTCCCGCAACGAAAAGGCGACCCAATCCGTTTCGAGCACGACGAGGGCGTTCGCCCAGACAGCACGGCGGAGGCCCTCGCCCGGCTCCGACCGGCGTTCAAGAAAGGTGGAACGGTAACCGCGGGTAACGCGCCCGGTGTCAACGACGGCGCGGCCGCAGTTGTCGTCATGGCCGCAGAGCGAGCGAGTGCGCTCGGCGTGACCCCCATCGCCCGGATCGTAGGGCAGGCTGTCAGTGGCCTGTCACCAAAATGGATCCTGATGACCCCGGTACAGGCGGTGCAAAAGCTTCTCACCAAGGTCGGATGGACGCTTGATGACGTCGACCTCATCGAGCTCAATGAAGCATTCTCCGCGCAGTCCGTGGCCGTCATCCGCGAGCTAGGAGCCGACCCGGCCAAGGTCAATGTCAACGGCGGCGCCGTCGCACTCGGTCATGCCGTTGGCTCGAGCGGGGCGCGGGTGCTGGCCACCTTGCTGTATGCGCTCCAGAACCGAGGCCTCACCCGCGGGGTCGCGACACTCTGTCTCGGGGGCGGAAACGGCGTGGCGCTCGCGGTCGAGCGCGTCTGACCTGGCGCATGTCTCTTACCCGACGTGTTGGTCGACGAGAATCTGGTTTCCATCGGGGTCAACCAGCGTCAGGCTGGCAGGGCCGCTGGTCGACTCGTCAGCCTCGGTGGTGAGGGCCAGTCCGCTCGCTTTGAGACGTTTCTGGATGTCCCGCACTTCTTCGAACTCTTCGAGGGTTTCCGCCTGGGAGATCCAGCCTGGGTTGAAAATAAGGATGTTGCGCTCGAACATCCCCTAAAACACGCCGATCGTCGTCTCGCCGTTACGTAGGATCAGCCAGTTCTGGGTTGGGTCGCCGCCGACCTGTTCGAATCCCAGCTTTTCGTAGAAGGCCCGCGATGCGGCGATGTCTTTGACGGCAAGACTGACTGAAAATGATCCGAGTTTCATTCTTGTGTGCTTTCCTTGGGTTCACGACTCAGAATCAGGGACGCACCGTTTTCCAATAAGCGATCCCGCCGGCTTGCTTGCCGATATCCACCGCACCCAGCCGTTCGCCGGTCGCCATCGCATACACCTCGACGGTTCCCGGCTCGCTCCCGACGCCCTCCAGTGTCACAAACGCGTATTCGCCATCTGGAGTCACCGCGACGCCGTGCGGAATGGTCCGACTCGTTGTGACACGAGCACGCTCCGTGCCTGTTCCAAGATCCCAAAAACCGACCGCGGCGCCTTTCTTGTAGGTCACGACCAGTGTTGACCGATCGGTCGACACGTCGAGATTATAGGGTCCTGGCCCCGTGTCGAACGTGCGGGTCACGCGCCACTCGTCGATATCGATCTCGAAGATTTTATCTACGGCGCTGCCGGTCACGTAGAGCATTCTGTCAGTGGGCGTGACCCATGTTGGTTGAGCGTGCCCGCGCGCATGCTGTCTGAGACCCGCATGGTCGTCAGCAGCGGCATCCTCCCGTAGCGGACCGGGCAACGACAGCGTCCGACTCACCTCGAAACTGAGACCATCGAGCTCGACGACCTGGTCCCCCATCATCGTGACTGAATAGTGCGTCAAGCCATCGCGGCTCAGCCGCGACCCATGCGGCATGATGCCGGTGGCCACACGCTCAACCTCGATCATGGTGTCCGTGTCGACAACGGAGACGGTACTCGGCGCCATGGGTCCGTGCAGGTCAAAATTCACAGCGTAAAGCAATCCAGTTGCTGCCGACACGTCGATTGTGGCCGGGAACATCCCGAGCGTGACGTCGCCAATCCACAGGTCGGTCTCTGTCTCGTACTTGTGGACGCTGCCAAAAGGAAACCCGTGCGCGATCGAGACATACCAGTGACGTCCATCCGGGGCGACGGTGATCCCGTGCGGACCCTCGGTCTCCGCCGGTAAACCTCCGACCGGGATGGTCTTCGCAAGCTCGAGACCGTCCGGACCAAAACGCACGATCGCGACTTCGTCCTCTGACTCGGCGCAAACGTAGACGTAGTAGACCGCCTGGGGTCCGGTAGCCGACTGGGCGCCGGCCAGGCCGAACGAGGCCCCAACTCCAAACAGCAGCGAGACGAGGACCACTGCAGTGCGTGTCAACTTGACTCCTCTACTGGGGTTCGCCCGGACGTGGCGCTGCCCCCTCGCGAGGCTGCAAGCGGACGGCCCACAAGCCAGTATTCCAATCGCTAAAGAAGATGCTGCCCTTGTAGGGTTGCGGCCCCCACACGAAGGGCGCATTCGCGATGAAACCTTCGGGGTCATGCGGGACGAACATGGCGATTTCGCGTCCCTGCCGGTAGAGATCTCCCGCCAACTCTCCGGACACATCAACCACGCGGAGCCCGCCGTTGTAAAAGGCGACATACATGACGTCGTCTTCCACCCACAGATTGTGGGTCCCCGCCTCAGGCACCTGGTAGCGCGCCACTTCCTGGGGGTTGTCCCAATCACTCCAGTCGATCACATGCACCCATCCTGCGGCGCGCGAGGGGGTCGACCCCTGTTGACCGTTGAATCCGCCGTAGGGAAACGCCTCGTCGGCGGCAAACAGATAGAACGTCCCGGTAGATTGGCTCCGATACGGAAACGCGGCGTGGTTCCAGCCACTTGGATACGTATAGCGTCCGAGCTCGACCGGATTCTCGGGCGTGCCGCCTCGTCCCCCACCCCCGACATCGACGGCGACGACACCATCGCTCCAGTTCGAGGAGAATGCGATTCCGTCGCTCACCCACACGTCGTGGATGCTGTGCCCTGGCGTCTCGAGCTCAAATCGTCCCACCCGAGCCGGATTGCGCGGGTCCTTGATACTGATGACGTCGTAACGACGACTGGCGCCCAATGCGAACACGTGGTCTTCAGAGATAAAGATGTTGTGCACACCGCCAGTCAGTTGGTCCGTAAACTCCGACAAGACGGGCACCCCCTCGCGCGGATTGCCGACCCCGAGCACCACGATCCCGTTCTGACGATTGGACGCACCCTCACGACTGATGACGGCAATGTCGCCATCTTCCGACACCTTGACGTCATTAATCGTACGCGCGTCCACCTGGACCTCGCGAATCTTGACGATATCCGCTGGGTCGGTCACATCCCAGATGTACGAGCGACCGTCCGACCCCCAGGTCCCAGTGATGGCGTAGTCTCGGCTGTCGGTCCCCTCCCACACCCACAGGTCCGAAGTGTGGCGGTCGAGAATCTTACCTCGTCCCAGCACTTCGACATCGCGACGGACGTCGCGGGGCGCCACGGCGAGCGTGCTGACGGCCGAGTGCGTACCCGATGTGGCCACCACGGTGAAGACGCCTGACCGCTCCGCGACGAACCGCCCGTCGGCGGCGATATGCGCCGCCGCCCCCGCCGCGATGATCGTTGGCGCGGTCTCACCAGCCACCGCGAACTGGATAGGCACACCCCGGACAGAAAGTCCTCGCGCATCCTTTGCGATGGCTGTAAAGCGCACCACGTCTCCGGTGCGAGCCGCGGTCGCGCTGCTGTGCAACTCGAGGGCGGTCGTCGGGTTCGACTCGACCTCGATAAACAGGCTCGTCACCACGTCGGCCTGCCCGCCCACGGCGACACTGATCTCGGCCTGACCGGCACGATGGAGCCCAAGGTATCCATAGCCGTCCACATCCGCCACGAGGTTGTCCGAGGAGCGATAGGTCGCCTCGACGTCCGACCGCAACACCCCAAGCGTGTCGACGGCCTCAAACTTGAGTCGTGGTCGTGTGCCCACGTAAAACTTGGGAGGCACGTCCAGAAATCTCACCTCGGCAATGGGCGGCTGCGGAACGATGACCGGAATCTCCAGGCGGGTCGCGGCTTCGGGCCGGCGGCTGCTGTCGCTGGAATCCGCTGGAATCAGCGCCACCAGGGCGAAGTCACCTGGCCGGAATGCCTCGACCACACCCTCGCGGGTCACGGCGACGTTGCGACGGGACAGCGAATAGTAGACGACGGTCACATCCTCCACAACCTCCCCCTCGCCGTTTCGAACGGTTGCGGTGAGGGTGTGGGTGTCACCGACCTGAAGCGTCAAACGCGACGGCTCGATCTCGAGGTGCAGGTCCGTGTCCCGCTCCTCCGTTGTCTGGACACTCTCGACACTGGTCTGGACACGTTCGACGGCCTGCCCAGCCCACGCGATACCTACGAGGCCGGCGGCACCGACCATCTGGGCAACCAACGTCACGACTAGCGCCCAACGGCGTATCTTCACGTCATCCCCCTCTGGCATCGGTAAGAAAAACGGCGACCGGCCAACGCACAGCCACAAGCTCTCTGTATCAGAGAAACAAGCCATTGTAGTGGAGCGAGCCACGCGCGTCTCAAGAATCGCACCGTCCAGCGGCGCAAGGTAAGCAGAATCTACAAGACGGCGATGATAGGCGAAAGTCCAACACCATCTAAACTACTGATATATATAGGAATACAAGATACGAAACTCACGCTTTCGCTTGACAACAACCAGGTACGATTCTAGAATATACGGCGATCTCTAGTGAATCCCCTATCCACCCGGAGCGCACGCATGGCCACCACAGATCGCGCTGAGCGCGAGCGTACCAAGGCGGTCGATATCGCCGTCGGTCAGATCGAAAAGCAGTTCGGTAAGGGCTCCATCATGCGGCTCGGGCAAAAGCATGCCGTCACCCACCCCAGTATCTCCACGGGCTCGATCAGTATCGACTACGCGCTCGGTATCGGCGGTGTACCACGAGGTCGAGTAGTGGAAATTTACGGACCAGAGGCCTCAGGTAAAACGACGCTGGCGCTCCAGGTGATTGCTGAGGCACAGCGCGTCGGTGGGAACGCGGCTTTTGTCGATGCCGAACATGCCCTCGACGCGACCTATGCCAAGGCATTGGGGGTCGACCTCGACAATCTGCTTGTTTCTCAGCCGGACCACGGAGAGCAAGCGCTGGAAATTGTCGAAGTCCTGGTCAGGTCGGGTGGGGTCGATGTGGTTGTTGTCGATTCCGTCGCGGCTCTCGTGCCCCGCACGGAGATCGAGGGCGACATGGGCGACGCGCAGGTAGGCCTCCAAGCCCGTCTGATGTCTCAGGCGCTGAGAAAGCTCACGGGTGTCGTCGCCAAATCGAACACCTGTTTGGTCTTTATCAACCAGCTTCGAGAGAAGATCGGCGTGATGTTTGGGAGCCCCGAGACGACAACCGGCGGGCGGGCCTTGAAGTTCTATGCGTCAATCCGAATCGACATTCGTCGAATCGGAGCTATCAAGGATGCCGACCGCGTCGTCGGTGGTCGCACCCGCGTCAAGGTCGTCAAGAATAAGTTGGCGCCACCGTTCCGCGAGGCAGAGTTCGACATCATGTATGGAGAGGGGATCTCTCGAGAAGGAGACCTGCTCGACCTCGCTGTCAATCGCGACATTGTCGAGAAGAGCGGCACCTGGTTCTCCTATCGCGGTGAGCGGCTCGGACAAGGAAGAGAGAACGCCAAGCGACTCCTTAAAGAAAAGCCAGAGCTCTTCGCCACGATCGAACAGCGAGTCCGTGAAGCACTGGGGTTGGTCGCGCTTTCCTCGCCACGCGGCGACACGGACCAGGACGCGAGTGCGGACCAAGCGGGTGCGGGCCAAGAGGACGCAAAGAACGCGTCTGCGGACATTTCCAAGAAAGGTCGCGCAACGGCCTCAGCGTAGCCCCGGGACCACATCAGCGTTCCATCCTTGCCGCAGCCGTGTCAGCGAAACACGCGAGTTCTGTGCTTGATTGGATTCTCGGCCTCGATACGTCGCTGTTCCTTTGGCTACACTCGCTGGCGCACCCTGGTTGGCTCACGGGGATTATGCAAGCCGCCACCACGGCGGGCACCGCCGCCGCCATCTGGTTTCTTCTCGCGGCCCTCATCGTACTCAAGAGTAACCCCGCGGCCGGATTCCGCGCTGCGGCGGCCCTCGTTCTCACCGGCTGTGTCGTGAGTGGAATGCTCAAACCGCTGATTGGACGCGAGCGTCCAGCGGTCGCATTTGACGGGATGGAGATCTTGGCGGTCCGGGCCCCCGAATCCGACTCATTTCCGTCCGGACACGCCGCCGGAGCCGCGGCCGGCGCTTATTCCATCACTCGCCGCGGGCGATACCGGTGGTGCTGGGTGCTTGCGGCGCTCGTCACCCTCTCTCGGGTCTATCTGGGAGTGCACTACCCGCTGGATCTCTTCGCGGGAGTCGTCGTCGGGCTGGCGTGTGCGGCGTTGGTGACCGGTGGGTGCGACCGAGAGGTCAAGCCGAGGACGGCAACCGCGTCCGCAGCTTGACCCCACAGACGCGACTAGCGGATTGGTAGAGAGTTCTCGGCCTGTTGAGGAATCGTCACATCGTCCTCCACCGTCAGCCTAGCGGTCGCTGCTGGACCGGTGCTGGCCACGTCGTCCGGATACACCCGAAGACTTCCGATTACGGGGGGCGCCGACTGCCGCGACTCTTGCGCCGGCGGAATGGACCCGTGGGTGGTTGGCAACTCCCGGAGGTCGAACCCCAGCGGCTTTCCCAGGGATCCAGGCTTTGCGTCCACGGCCGACTCGCCATCGTGAACGAGTGCGGACGCAAGACGTCCGGATGCCGCAGCGACGCGAGCTTGCGCCACCTTGGCCAGCTCGAGCCGCAACTCGGCCATCACCGGTGCCATGTCCACTTCAATCGTCATGCTATAGGCATCACGAGCCTCGCGTATTGTCTCCGCCTGCAAGACTTGCTTCTCGAGCGTCGAGATCGTCGCCAGCAAGTCTTGCCGCGCCAGAAGTCCTTCGCGTTCGTTGAATGCGTATCCGCCTCCAAACCCCGCCACGGCAACAAAGCTGAGAACAAACAGGCGAGAAAAGAAGCGCCCCAGCCTCGCTCCAAACGACCGACGCGGATGCAGGATATACGTCGCGCCGGCCGGCGCGCCCGTCTCAGCGTGAATGACCGGATCGCCGACTTTACCGCTTGACATGATTCGACCTCCCATAAGTATCTACGTCGCCGCGAACAGGCGTACGCAAGTTTTATCGGTTGGCCGAAGTGAGAACTTTAGTGAAATTTCGTTTTGGCGTAACGTCGACCGCTAGTCGGTCTGCGTCGTATCGGCGTCGGCTTCGACGAGAGTGCGGCGCGAGCGGCTCAACGCTGGAGGCGGGCCACGACGGGCCGCCGCGGTGGCTGTGCCGTCCTCGCTACCAGAGGGAGCAGGAACCCCCGCATCACGTGTGTTGCGGCTTTGTTGGAACTCGAAGTACTTCCCGCGCTCCTCGCGGATGGCGACCTCTTTCTCGATCTGCTTATCCTTGAGACTCAGCTCCAAGCCGTGCTGCTTGTCTCGGGCTTCGAGCCTTTGACGCTGGAGGGCCAGCTCGTTCGCCTGCTCGAGCAGTCGTCGCTCTTGCTTCCGCGAGGTCTGGCGGTCGCCAAACCAGCCGACGATCACCACCAGCACTACGAGACCGCCGGTCACCATCGACGCGATGTCGAACGCATCAGGGCGCACGACCGGAAACTGCTGCAACAACTCCGCTTGAAACGCGCGCGCTGTGAGCGCGACCAAGAAAGGAATGCCTAGTAAGAGTAGCGCTATCCGCACTCGACGCATGCGTTGGTCAAGGTCAGTCATCGTCTACCTCGTCTGTCTCCACGCGCGCGACACCACGCCGATAGTCATCGGCCACGTCGGCCACGATAAAGATAAGTTCGCCGTCCTCAATCAACCCGAGCTCGCCACGAGCGAGCTCTTCGATTACGCCTGGTTCTTCACGCAACTCGCGGACATGCTCCCGCAATTCGGCGTTCTCGATTCGAAGTGCATCGATGACCTTGGAGACAATCGCTGATTCCCGCTGCGCTCGCAAGAGAGCGACCAGACCCCGCTCACCAATCAACGCATTTCCCACTAGCAGGACCGTCACGAGCAGAATCAAGGCGCGCCCGCTACGACGTCGGCCTCGCACATGACGCAAGAGGTCGAGAGATTCGGCCCGGTCCGAGCTGTACGGCGTGGAGCTACCTGCCATGGTATCCGCTATAGCCTAACCTACGGCGCCCCGGGGTCGCCAACTTCCCCGGCCCCCAAACAGTCGGCCAGCGTGTCTCGATTCTGCACCACATTCCAGCTGGACAGGTGCGCCAATAGATTGACCTGCAGCGCCGTCAACCGGATCAACTCACCAGGGTTTTGCTCGCGTGTCAGATAGTGCGGGAAACGGTGTACCGGCCCACCGCCCGTGGGCTGAACGCTGTGACCTCGTCGGACAAGGCCTTGGAGGGGCTCCCGAAGCCGACCGACCCACGCCTCGACGTATTCGTTGTACACCCAGCATATGCGCACCGTCCATCCGCCCTGGATTCCCCAGCTTTGGTTGGTCTGGACCGTGTGGTTGCTCACCATCATCACGGTTCGGCCGTCGCGTTTCGCGGACTGAAGACCACGAATGACGACGGAGAAATCAGCCTCAGGAAACACTCTATTCGCCGAGAATTTTCGGCTGTCAGCGCCAAAGAGCGGCGCGAGGGACGAGTCTACGGGCTGGGCCGTTCGATGCACCTCATCGATATCCGGAGGCCACGAACTTGGGTCGTAGTCAAGAGACAATGGCCAGACGCTGTTGATACACACGACGATCCGTCCCACACCGCGTCGCAGCAACGCGAGCAGCCCGTAGTTGTCGAGGTCTCCACCATCAGTGAAGGCCTGCGTCGACGCAATCGGGACACCTCCCGCGCCCACCGGCCAGCACGTTGCACTCGGATAGGTGCCGGCGTCACGGCCCGGCGCGCGAAAGGCGCTACTCGCGCCAAGCGCGTCCGCGAGCGAAAACGCGCGGCTGGGGAGCTCGACCGCCATCTCGCCCCGAGATGTATCGCACGGCGAGACGGCGCGACCTCCGAACGCGAACGATTCGACAAACCCGCCGACCCGCATGGTCGAGTCAAACTCGGCGGATAGCTCGCGCAGCGGCAGCGTGCCCGCTGCGAGCGGTGAGTACTCGAAGCCGACACGTGTAGCGCGCAGGACATCGGTCTCGCTTCGGGGCCAGCTCAAGGTCGAGTGCACGAGCAGATACGGTCGATACGACGCCGACCGCACCGTGTGAAAGTGCCGCCCCGCGAGAGCCGGATTCCGAGACCGGATGTTGCTGAGGACACGTTCGTTCAGGGTAAAGCCAACCGGCAGCTCGGGGTCGAACAATCCAAACGGGGTGAGAAACATGCGCCCAACCGCGTGGACCCAGACGTGTTCGGGTAACACGTGCGGGTCTCGCTGCCCATCCCACAGCCACGCGGCAAAGTTTGCTGTCGCCGCCGACGCCAGGCTCAGTGGTTCGACATGCTCGAGACGCGACAACACGAGATCCTCAGGTTCTTCATGTTCCCCGAGGATCTGGGCGTCGTCAGCCGCGTCGTCACGGCAATAGGTGTAGGGCACCGCTGCCCATGCCCCACCCGACACCGCGGACAAGTATCCGACGTGGCGAAGGAGGCCACTTACGGTCAACCCTCGCAAGATACCGATAGCGGCCGCAAACGAGCGAGTGCTTCCCCCAGAAATACAGACACCGGTGGAGCGGGGCGGCGCAACCAGTGGGTGCGCCTGCTCTGGATGATCATCGGAGCCAGACGTGGGCCACACTCGCGCCGTCGCACGCATCAGTGGACGGTCTTGGAGACACGTTGCCCCTCATCCGTGCGGCGACGTCCAACCGGAAAGGCGCGACGAGGAGTATTCGACGGAGGAGCAACGCTGGCAGCCGGGATACCCCTCCGGCACGGCACGACCGATTTCATTGCTATCGTGAACCCGTGGAACCTGGCGGCTACGGTTGCGCAGGATATTCGAGCGTGAATGGATCCGGCAACGGGATACGCGTGACCGGCCCGACGACGAGACCGTCGAGCGAGTATTCCGGGTTCTCTGGATCGCCATTCTCGATCGTTGCGATATCGCCGACCACCAGGATGACCAGTTTGTCGGGGTCAAGATACTCACGCGCGACCCGGAGCACATCGTCACCACTCACGGCACTCACGTTGTCGCGATACTCCGCGAGATAGCCCGGGTCGCGTCCGGTGTACTCGTCACGGACAAACAGCCCTGCGGTCGACGTGGCGCTGGAAAAGTTGCGGGTAAACGTCTCGACAAATGACGCCTTCGCCGTCCGAAGCTCGGACTCGGAGACATGGACCGACCGAATGCGCTCGAACTCCTCCCGCACAATTGCTGCCGCCCGGGACACCGTCTCGCTCCGCGATTGAAAACCGGCCTGAAAGACACCGTCGTAGTACGTGCCCATACCAAACGTCGAATACGCGCTATAGGCCAAGCCTTCATCCGACCGGATCCGGGTCAGCAGTCGCGACGAAAACCCGCCGCCACCCAGGATGTCGTTCATGACCAGCAGCGCGTAGCGATCTGGGTTGTCCCGCTGCGTACCCAAATGCCCGATCGTGACCCGTCCTTGATTCACATCAGACTTGTCCACGACATAGACACCCGGTCGTAGCTCATGGGTCGGCTCTGGCACCGGTGGCACGTCGCCGTCCTGAACCGGCCAGTCCGCCATTCGGTCTTCGAGCTTTGCCAAGACGTCGTCCGCCCGTACGTCACCCGACACCGCAATCAAGAACGCCCCGGGATGAAAGTATCGGGCGTGGAACGCGACGAGGTCCTCACGCGCGATCGACTCCAACGACAACCGTGTGGCCGAACGAGTCGAAAAATGATCTCCGCCGCGAATCAATCGTCCCCATTCTCGACGCTCAATACTCTGCGTGCTGTCGTTACGACGTTCCATCCGTTGAAGGATCTGCCGCTTCGCGAGATCGATCCGAGCTTGCTCGAAGCGCGGATATCGCAGCATCTCAAAGAACAAGTCGAGGGTCGCATCCACGTCCTTGGTCAGACTGTTAAAACGCGCGTTCCCCGACGTCGCACCGATAGAGCTGGAGATCTGCGCCGCCAAGAACGCGGTCTCCTCATCAAATTCGGCGGCCGAGAGCGATGCAGTGCCACCCGCCCGCATCTGACTCCCGGTCAGCGATGCCACGCCAGGCTTGTCCTCCGGCTCCAGATACGCCCCCGTCCGAATGGTCACAGAGACACTGACCAGCGGCAACGCGGAATCTTCGACGACAAACGCTACCACGCCATTCGACAAGACGTGACGATGTTCTTCAGCGACCGGCGGTTCGAATTCGAGCGGGTTGAAGACGAGATCGTTCGGATGCGAAGGAATCGTTTGCGCCAGGGCGGGGGCCACGACCATCGCCGCGAGGGCGAATACGACCGCAACGCGATGCGGTGCCGGATCGCGGCGCGCCGCGACACAGGATGTCATCTTCACCGGTCACCTCCGACCTCTGCGAGCCGTGCGTCCACCAGCCCGAGAATCGCCTGCACCATATCCTGGTTCTCCGCCGGGGCCTGCCCGACCATCTGCTCGACCTGCGCTCGAAGCAGGCGCAGCTGCTCTTCGTTTGCTTGAGCAATCTCGGTTCTCATCTGCGTGACTTGCTGTCGCTCTTGATCGTCCAGTCCAGCCAGCAGCGCGTTCGTCTCGTCCCCGTTCGCTGTCTCGGTGTCATCACTGGTCTGACGGTAGTAGATGGCGACGGCGCGGTTTTCCGGCGTGAAGTAGGTGGTCGCGACCCTTTGAATATCCTCCGCGGTCACCGCGTCATACAGCGCAGGGTCCGTATTGATGGTCTCCCACCCGCGGTTGCCCTCTCGGATGAGAAGGTTTGTCATGAGCTGAAAGTTCCCTCTCAGGTCGCGGAACCCCCTCGCGGCGTTCTGGTTCTTGACCTTCTGCAGCTCTCTTTCGGGCACTGGCTCGGTCTGCAGTTTTTCGAGCTCCGCGTAGAGCGCCGCTTCGACGTCTTCAGGTGTCCATTCGGAGGCAGCGGTCCCGCGCAGCTCAAACATTCCCTCGTACTTGAAGCCAGATTGCCCACCGGACGCATTGGTGGCGACCGCGTGCTCCTCGACCAGCGCCTTATACAACCGCCCCGTGCGACCATTGAGCAACTGCGCCATGACCACAAACGCGGGCTCGTCCACATGCCCGTCCGGGACAGAGTGGTAGCGAATAGTGACCTGCGGATTCGTGTCCGCAAACGCCACCATGCGCTTCTCGGCGAGCTGCGGCATCTCGCGGGTCCGCGGCTCCAGGGGGGGACGCTGACTCCGCGGTAATCGACCAAAGTACTTCTCGGCCAGAACGATAGCCTCGTCTGGGTCAAAATCGCCCACAAGCGAGGCAGCAACGTTGTTCGGACCGTAATATTGGTCAAAGAACGACAGGGCCTCTTCCCGCGTCAGCCCTTCCAGGTCGGTCGGCCATCCGACGACGGGCCAGCTATAGGGCGACGACTCCCAGAACATGGCGTCGAACTGCTCTTGAAACTTTCCGGTCGGCGTGCTGTCCGTGCGCAAACGGCGCTCCTCGTGCACCACATTGCGTTCGGAATAGAACTCGCGAAACACGGGATTAAGGAGGCGGTCTGACTCCATCCAGAACCAGAGCTCGAGCTTGTTCGCGGGAACATTGATGAAGTAAATCGTGAAGTCGTAGCTCGTTCCCGCGTTCATACCCGACGCCCCTTCACCGGTGTATACCCGGCTGAAGTCCTCTTTCACGAGAAGCTCCTGCTGTCGGGCCAGCAACTCGTCAAACTCTGCGAGGAGCTCGACATGCCGTGGCGAACGCGCCGCCGGGTTCGCCGCGTCGGGGATCTCGCCCAACCGATGCGCGCGGAGCAGTGCCGCCTCCTCCGTGGTGAGGTCCGCCTTCACGGCATCGAGCGCCTCGATGATCTCGAGGTCTTGAGCGATATCCGAGGTGCCAAGCGTGTGCGTGCCCTTGAACATCATGTGCTCGAACAAATGAGCAACACCGGTAATCCCCGGGCGTTCGTTGACGGAGCCAACGCGCGCGATCCATCCCGCGGCGATGTTTGGGTCGCCCGGGCGGGGAACCATCAGAAGCTTCAACCCGTTGTCGAGCTCGTGCTCGATGACCCGCACCTCCTGCGCCCGAGCCATCCACGGCGCCACCAGGACGACCGTCATCCCCATCGCGACGCAAAGACGCCGGACCTGTCTGTTCATACGTGTGGTCGCCATCGTTATTGTTCTCTATCTCTCTTTCTCAACTACTTCTCAACCACCCTTACACATCGTCGACCACCGTCGGCGACTACGGTCACGACCTGGCACGCACGATCCGCTACCGAAGACCGGTGTTGCGTCGCGGGGACAGTGTGACCGTGCCCCGTGTCGTCTCTCCCGGGCCAAGGACAATGATTCCGGTATCGGTGCGTCCCATGTCAGCCAGGTTGAACCCGTCGATACAGTTCGTCGCCGGCTCGGCGCAAAAGAAGTCTCGCCCCGGCGGCGTATAGACGACAAAGCAACCAAAGACGTCATCAGTTTCGATGTCCAAGGCCGCATCCCACTCTGGCCACTCGACGACAGCACGGCCACCGAACTCCACAAAGTTGTTGTCGAGCGCCGTTGCATCCGGATTGAGGCCTGACCCGTTCATCAGAAGATCGGCCGGTGGACTCACCAGCTCAACCGGCATCTGATTGTCGTCGCTGCGCCACATCGCTCCAACCGCCGCCCGGAGCCGCGACCGAGGCGTGCGTACGAAGTAAGGATGCAATCCAAAGCCCACTGGCATCGGTTGAGATGAGTCATTCGTCACACTCATGCGGACCGACAGACGGTCGGGCGCCAGCTCGAATGCCTGCCGCGTCCGATAGTCCCACGGCCATGTATCTGCCACGTGACGATACTCCAGCGTAGTGGTGGTCGGCGTGTGATCAACCACCTGCCAGCGCGCCCGCCACCCGTGACCGTGGATGGCGTGAGACTCCGGTTGAAAATCCTGTGGCAACTCGATGAGCCGTCCCTGAAAATGAAACCGCCCGTCACGAATCCGGTTCGAGAACGGCACCAAAGGAAAGCATCCCGTCTCCCCGGAGGCCCGACGTTCGATGGCATCGGCGGTGGCAGGCCTCAGCCATTCGAGGCGACCCCCGTCAAGCTCAGTCGCGTAACGGGTAATGCTGCCCCCAGCATTTGGGCTGACAGTGAGGATGGACCGTCCGGCGCGAAGCTCAACTGGTGATTGCATGACTGTCAGAGGTCAGGTTCGCATTATAGCTGCCGCGGACGCGTTGCCGTCGGCAATCGCTCTCCCCAAATTCCCGTGGGTTGACCGGATCTGGCGCAGGACTGGGGCGACCCGGGGAAGACGCGAATAGAGAGTTGGTGCCCAACACGACCAAGGAGTAACACCGCGCTCACCCCCCCAAGAACAGGTCAATGACGTCAACCCAAGGGAGTTCGCAGCGGGGGCTGCGCGCGCCGGGCCGTTGATGTCACGACACGTAGCGACTACGATGCTCCTCGTTAGTTGGGACCTGTCTGCGAGGAGGAAGCCTGTGTCATTGATTGGAACGTTGAACCACCGGTTGCACGATCGGATGAACGGACGGTTAACCAACCGCTTGAAGGACCGGTCGTCGACGATGCGCCGACCACAAAGCCCACACCGATCGACCCGACTCCTCGGCGTCGCGTGCCTCGTGTGTCTCTTGCCCCTTGCGCTGCAAGCCCAAGAGACCGGCGACCTCGAATGGTCGACGTACGGGGGTGACCTGGCAAACACGCGATACTCCCCCGCTGATCAGATCACCGCCGACAATTTTGCCGACCTCGAGGTCGCCTGGCGGCTCAAGACCCACAACTTTGGCGCGAACCCTGAGTTCAATTTCCAGTCGACGCCCCTGATGGTCGGCGGCGTGGTCTATACCACCGCGGGGTCTCGGCGGACGGTGATCGCCGCCGACGCAACAACCGGTGAGCTCCTGTGGATGCACCGATACGACGAAGGCGACCGCGGCGCGGCTGCGCCGCGACGCTTGTCTGGACGAGGGCTGAGCTATCGAGATGACGATGGGAATGGCCAGATTTTGTATGTCACCCCCGGGTATCACCTAATCTCGCTCAACGCCGCCACCGGGCAGCGGTCCCCCGACTTTGGCACCGACGGTGTGATCGACCTGAAACAGAACATGGACCAAGAGATCGACCCGGTCACGGGTGAAGTCGGTCTGCACGCGGCACCCGTCGTCTCCGGTAACACCATTCTCATCGGCGCCGCGCATTTGCCCGGATCCTCACCGAAGTCGATGGAGAACGTCAAAGGCCACGTGCGCGGATTCGACGCCACGACCGGTGAGCGAAAGTGGATCTTTCACACGATTCCCGACGCGGATGAATTTGGAAACGACTCATGGCTCAATGATTCCTGGCGGTATACCGGCAATACCGGGGTCTGGGGTCAGATGAGCATCGACGAGGAGCTCGGTATCGCCTACTTCGCCACCGAGATGCCGACAAACGACTACTACGGCGGGCACCGCCCCGGCGACAACCTGTTCTCGGACAGCCTTGTGGCGGTCGACCTCGAAACCGGCAACCGGCTCTGGTATTACCAGTTCATCCATCATGACATCTGGGACTGGGATCTGCCGTGTGCTCCGATCCTTGTCGACATCACGGTCGACGGTCGCGACATCAAAGCCATCGCTCAGCCAAGCAAGCAGTCGTGGCTGTATGTCTTTGACCGAGTGACAGGCGAGCCGGTGTGGCCGATCGAAGAACGACCAGTAGAAGCCGGCAACGTCGCCGGCGAGTGGTATTCGGCGACACAGCCCTTTCCCACCAAGCCGCCGGCCTACGACCGACAAGGCACAAGTGTCGACGATTTGATCGACTTCACCCCCGAGCTTCGAGCCGAGGCCGAAGCGCTTGTGTCGAACTTCCGCATGGGACCGATTTTTACTCCCATCACCGTGTCGGTACCCGAAGGCCCCTGGGGCACGCTGATGCTACCGTCTCAGGCGGGTGGCACCAACTGGCCGGGCGGGTCGCTTGACCCCGAAACCGGTATCGCCTATCTCTACTCCTACACCCGGGCGGTATCGTTGGGGTTGGTCAACGACCCTGAGCGGTCCGACATGAATTTTGTTCTCGGTCGGGCGGGTGAAGTTCGGGCCGCGGACGCCGCGCTCAATATCGACGGCATCCCCATCATCAAGCCGCCCTGGGGTCGCATCACCGCTATCGACCTCAACCAAGGCGAGATCCTGTGGCAGGTGGCGCACGGCGCGACCGCCGACAATATCCGCAACCATCCGCGGCTGGCGGGGATTGATATTCCGCGCACGGGGCGGGTCGGTCGTATCGGCACCCTCGTCACCAAGACCCTCGTCGTCGCGGGTGAAGGCGGCACGTTCACGACGCCGTCGGGAGAAATGGGCGCCATGCTCCGCGCCTATGACAAGACAAGCGGTGAAGAAGTGGGCGAGGTCTACATGCCGGCGCCTCAGACCGGAACGCCGATGACCTACGTGCACGATGGGGTGCAATACATTGTGGTGGCGGTGAGTGGAGGCGGTCTCGCCGGCGAGCTCGTGGCCTATCGGCTTCCAGAGTAACGGCAAAGCGACGCGCACAATGAAACACCACACGATCGTCGGGATCGTCGGCATATCGCTGGCGACCGCGAGCCTACTCTACGCCGCGCCGAAGGTAAACGATGGCGCGGCGCCGGCACGGAGCGAAGCACCGCACTATGAGTCGGACGAGGCACCGAGCCAAGATCCGAAACAGGGTTCGCCTCGCGGCCCCGGCGGCAACGCCAGCGAGCTCACGGTGTATGTCATCGACGTCGAAGGGGGCGCGGCAACGCTCTTTGTGTCGCCCACGGGTGAATCACTGCTGGTTGACACAGGTTGGCCAGGTCTCGACGGACGTGATGCGGACCGCATCGCCGCGGCGGCGCGCGATGCCGGAGTCACCCGGATCGACTATCTCGTCGTCACCCATTTCCATGGTGACCACATGGGCGGCACGCGACAGCTCTCCGAGCGGCTGCCGATCGTCAACTTTGTCGACCACGGCGCGACCGTCCAAACCGAAGAGCGTCAGCTGACAGCGTTTGACGACTACGCCGAGGTGCGAGGCGGTGGTGAACATCTCGTAGTGAAACCCGGCGATGTGATCCCGATCGCCGGGCTCGACGTACGGGTCATCGCCTCGGCGGGTCGAGTGCTCCAGACCCCGCTCGCGGGCGGTGGTCAGCCAAACCCCTACTGTGAGAACTTTGTGAGGCACGAAGGCGAGGTCATCCGGCAAGAAGAAGGCTACCGAGCCGAGGATGTGCAGTCGATAAGCGTGTCCGTTCGATACGGTGCATTCCGGACCGCCGCGATGGGCGACCTCACCTGGAACAAAGAATACGAGCTGATGTGCCCGACGAACCCGCTGGGAGAGTTGGATGTATACCTCGTGTCACATCATGGCTCGAACACGTCCGGCTCGGAAGCGCTCGTCCACGCCACCACGCCGCGCGTTGCCATCATGAACAACGGTCCCCGAAAGGGCGGCGCGGTCGAAACGTTCGAGATCCTCGCGGCGTTTCCCGCGTTGGAAGATCTCTGGCAAAACCACTACTCCGTCGCGGGCGGCGCGACACACAACCGCCCTGAGCCGTTCATCGCCAATCTCGATGAGGGCGCACCGCTCGCGGGGCGCGCCAACACCGACCCAGTGCACATGGGCCCGTCGTATTGGACAAAGCTCTCGGCTCGCGAGGACGGAAGTTTCGCGGTGACAAACAGCCGGAACGGCCTCACAAAGGAATACGACGCGCCGTCACGCGCTCGTTAGTGACGCGCGCCACACGGCGGCGAAAGCAGGAATGAGAGGGTTGGGGGCTTCGCCGCCGGCCCCTCCGACGGACCACGGCGCCACTTTCACTCGCTCCATCCAAACGGATTCGACGGCGCGTGGACGAGGTGCGGGCATGCGGAGAGGACCTTCGGTCATGGAGCCAGCGCTCACCTGACCGTCCACAAACGCGGCGTCAAGGATCGCGAGTGTCTCGCCGACGTCCAATATAGCCGGCGATAGCAGCCGGCCGAGAACTCTCGCCGACGACAATGGTCGCCGTAGAACGAGAATGGCGGACCACCTGGATACCAGACGGCCCGCCACCCACAGATGATTCAGGTCGTGTCAGGAGCCTGATTCGGCCGCAATCTCATCAAAGATCACCTGCGTATACGCGCGCAGTCGACCGGCTGGCGGTCGCGCGTAGCCCGTATACCGAGGCGACACCTGCCAGGTGCTCGCGAAGTCATCGACCGAGCGGCCATCCCGACGCGCGGCACGGACCGATGTCTCAAAATCGCCCACAAACGCCGCATACTCCCGAAGGTCATCGGGCGTCATCACCGAGCTGTGACCGGTGATGATCCGGTCCACCTGGCTGGCGGCCGCATACCCCTTCCACAGTGTCTCGGCGTAGTCGATGCCGCTTCCACCATTGTTCGCATCCATGATCGGCAACATCTTCGCCGGGAACATGTCTCCCGCGTGCATCACGCGCAGAGCTGGGAAGACGACCCAGGTGTCTCCACCCGTGTGGCCGCGGCCAAAGTAGTACAGCTCGACCCGGTCGGCACCGTCGCCCCCGAAGTACATCGTGCTCGAATACGTCTCGGTTGGCATCCCCTGCCCACCACTCGTTTCAAATACGTTCGCGGGCGGGTCGCCGAGCCCGGTCACGCCGTTCCACTCGCCCATCAGGGTCGCGGCGTTCTCGTGCGCCACGATGTCCACGGTCGCAGGAAATTCGACGCTGCCACTGACGTGGTCGAAGTGGCTGTGGGTGTTGATAATCGTGGTCACCGGGTTCGAGGTGAGCTCGGCGATCGCGTCCATCAGCGGTTGGCCCCACCCCGCCAACTTCGTATCTATCAATACCACCCCGTTCTCGGTGATAAATGCCGCTGAGTTCCCGCCGCCGCCTCTGAGAACATAGAGATTGTCCTCGAGCTGCTCGACCTCGACGACGTTTTCATCCTGGGTATACGTGGTGGCCGTCAACGACAGCGCGCCCACCAACGCCAGAACTCCAAGAACCATCCATCTCTTCATGTAATACCTCCGGGAAAAAACACTCTCTCGACAAACCAAAACGCGCCCGCCGCGATCACGACGGCAGACCCTACCCAGACCACACGCTCCGCGGCCACATGACTCCGCGTCCGTAAAGCCGTCAGCGCCGATGCCACGGCAATCACCACGGCGAGTTGCCCGATTTCAACACCGACATTGAACGAGAACAGCGACCACCCCAGCGCCTCGCGAGGCAACCCCATCTCTCGCAACACATTAGCAAATCCGAACCCGTGGATAAACCCAAAAGCCACGGCGATCCATACCCGCACATCACGACCACCGCGAGCCATCAAATTGTCGACCCCGACATACACAATGCTCAGCGCAATCACCGCTTCGACCACCCGAGCCGGTGGCGAGAAGACACCCAGCACGGCCAGTGTCAGTGTCACACTATGAGCGAGCGTAAAGCCCGTCACCACAAGCGCAAGTTGTCGGAGCGTCCCCCCGAGCAAGAGCAGCCCGACCAGGAAGAGCAAGTGGTCGGGGCCAATCAAGATGTGATGAATTCCCGTCGGCACAAACCGCGAGACGACCGCAAATCGACCTTGGACCGTCCCGACAAAATACTCATACCCCGTGTCCGTATCGTCGAGAATGGCTTGTGCGCTCAGCGCACCATCTTCGTAGACGTTGATAAAGGTCTGATGATTCGGGTCGTAGGGAAAGAGATGCGCCGCGACCGTCACGACTCCAATCGAGCCGGTTGCCTCGCCGCGCCCAGAAAAGCGCACCGACTGCCGCTCTGCCATGACCTCCGCGTCAGACCAGCTATCAAAAGAGACCGCAACACCGTCCGCTTCGACGCGCAAGCGCTCGCGAATCAGATCGACAAACCGGCTGGCATGGGGCGCGAGCACCCCTGGCTCGAGCACGCGATCGGGTGGATCGATATCGAGCTCATAACCCACATCCCAGGTGTGAACCACCACACTGAGCTCGATCGTATTCCCGTCGAGACGAACATCGACAAAGCTAAAGGGTGCCGGGTGCGACCACGCGGGCGACGCCCCCATCACAAGCAGCGCGCATGTCGTCAGAGCCCAGAAGAGCCGGGAAATATCGCGAGTCGAGTTACTCCACCGTTTCATCAGCTAAAGATGGTAACTAGTTCTGTTCCGGTTGCTCAATAAAGACCGGGTTCGAATAGAACCATAGGTCCGTCCACGGGTCTTCGCCCAACCCGTCCATCCCCGGTTCCAAGTCGTCAGTGCTCGTGCCTCGCACCCGAATGTACGCGTCAGTGTCCAACCGCGGAAGATCGGTCCTGACCGTGAAGACATCCCCGTCCTGCGTCCACGTGTCGCGCGCAAACCGTCGCAATACCCGGGTCGTCTCGTTCCGATTCTCGTCCGCACCCGGCGAACGGTCCCCGACTTCGCCAAAAATCAGGTCAACTCGTGCCACCCGTGGGTTGCTCCCGCTGCCGTTCGGAACATCCGGGTCCCGAAAACGAATCTCCACCTCAACCGGGGCTCCTGGGTCAGCAATAAGCGTCCCCCCAATCTCGGCGCGAACTTCCGCGGTCGTAACAACGACATCCAGACTCGTGACCAGATCACCCGCAACCGCAAAAACGCGACCATTCCTCAACCCGTCAAGCACATCGTCATAGTCGCGCCGGGCATGCACATACGTCTTCTGAAACTCGCCTGGCCAAAAGTCATTGCCCCGTCGGGAGCCCTCCGTATAGTGCACGTGCGAGTCAGAGCTCGCGACGATCCAAAATCTCCGCCCTTCCCCCAGCAACGCGTCCCACACCCCGCCGACAATCGCCGTCATCTGGTCAAAACCGCCAAGCGTCCCGGCGCCGGGTGTCGCATACAGACCGCGGCCTCCCACCGGCTCGCCTGCCGCATCGCGACGGGGATTTCCGTCTGCGTCAAGACCGCCGGCCTGATGGCCCGGCGCCCCTTCCATACCGCGATACACCGCCGGGGCGAGATCATTGTTCGCACGTATTTCCGATGGCTCGTCGAGTCCAAATTCACCCAGACCCGTAGCGGACCGCGACGGATGATTGACAAACAAGACCGGGAGATGCTGCAGCGTCGCAATATACGAGAGGGCGCGCTCGCGGCTATCAGCCGTGTCGCGCGTCGCGTCAACCGGATGCGCTTCGTTCTTGTCAAACCGACGCTCCACCTCGAACAAGACCGCACGCTCCTCGGAGGTCCGCGGAATAATCAACGTGTGATGGTCCATCGCCGGCATGTTCAGCTCCATGCCGTAGAACTGCATCACCTCCGGGACCGCCTGCCGCGAGGCCATCAACTCCGGATACGCCTGGTCGCGACTAAACTTCGAATGGTTCGGACCACCATGGTCCGTCGTCACCATCCAGGACAGCCCAAACTGACGGGCCATGCGAGCGTTGAGCGGCGTCGAGTAGATCGCGTCCCCACCCTGTCGCGGAACCGGTGGGTCCTGCGTGCGGTCATAGCTGGGACTCCAATGGCTATGAATGTGCGAGTCACCAGCCAGCCACTCTCGGGGTTCTTGCGCAGAGCGACCAACGGCGACCGCAACTGCCAGCGACAGAAAGGCGACCACAAATCGAAGACGAGACACGGCGGCCCATTCTAGTGCGCCCTGGTCTGGGAGACCAGTTGCCACGACCAAGAATCTGCCGTATCGTAAAGGGCCCGTCGCCAGCCGCCGGGCGCGCTCCAAGCAGATATCGCTGGAGCGGCTCGCTCTCCCAGTGCCGAGGTAGCTCAGTCGGTAGAGCACATGACTGAAAATCATGGTGTCGGCAGTTCGATTCTGCCCCTCGGCACCACTTCTTTTGGTCAATAAAGACGGGATGTTTTCGATCATCCCACGGTCTGGTCATGTCACCGCGAAAACCCGCAGGTAGACAAATGGCAGACAATTGCGCGGCGGTGACCCAGTAGACAACCCGACCGACCGTCATCGTCTCCCCCACAGTTTCTTCCCCATTGCGTCCGCCAGCTCGTCGTTCGAGATGTTCAAATACCGCTCCGTGACGAGCAGCGACGAATGGCCCAGCAGTAGCTGAATCTCGCGGAGATCCAAGCCCTTCTCGCGCCACCGGCAGGCCGCCTCGTGGCGGAGATCGTGCCAATGGAGGTCGATTGTCTTCAGGCCATCGGTGTTCACCCGGCCCCGGCGTTTGTCCCGTGCGGCCGCCTCTCCGTGCGCCAACAGCACCAACGTTTCCCATGCCGTCCGAAACGAGTCCACGTGCTTGCCCGACGCCGCCCCGAACACGTAGCCGTCCGCCTTCAGAAAACGCCGCGTCTTGAGAAACGCCGCGACCCTACCCGCTGGGTCGAACGGGATCGCCCGTAGAATCGCGCTCTTGGTCGTTTCTCCGCGCAGCACGACGCGATGCTTGTACCAGTCGACGTCCCGATTGCGGAGCGCCAGCATCTCACCCCGGCGCAGCCCTAGGTCCAGCGCCGCCTCAATGCGCGGCTTCAGCTCCCGACCCGCATACCAATGCCGCGCGTCGTCGATCTGGTCGCAGGCCGCCACGAGGGCCTGCTCCTCATCCGGATGCACACGCCGACTCCGCTGCGTCTCTCGTTTCGTGCGAATGATGAGGCTGTAGCGGCTGAACGGCGTCCGCGTGACGAGCCCATGCTCCTGCGCCCACCCAAGCAAGTGCCGCAGACGTGCCAGATACCGATTCACCGTTGCCGGTTTCCTGTGGCTGAAGGCTCGGCGAAAATCCTCAATCGGCGCGGGTCTCTCAAGTGCCGCCAGCGGGAGGTCACCCAGATGCTCCCGCAGGATCTTGAGCTGACTCGTCGCGGTCGCCCGGCCCTTCAACTGCGGGACGTGGCTCCCGGCGTACCGATCCATGCAGTCGGCGACCGTGGCGACCTCTGGGTCCGACGGACGCCTCGGAGGCTCGCGCGGATCATGGCCCTCGATGAGGTCCGCAGTGAACCTCGCGAGCCACTGGGTGGCCCCCTGTTTGGTTCTGACGGTTGCCGTTGCCCCACGCGGCACGGCGTACTCGTCGACCGGCATCCGATACCTGACGCCGTGACGCATGACGTCTAACCACCAGGGATGGGAGCAGCGATGATCCCCATGCGGACAGCCCTTGTGGCGGCAATTCTTACGAACACCCATCGGTGCCCTTCCCGTCTATCCGCACCCACTCCCGGCTGCCAGCCATCGCTCTACCTCCGTGCGCCTAATCCGAACGCGACGACTTTGAGGCCCCAACCGCTCGACCTGCATGCATCCCGACCAGTAAGCACGACGAATCGTATCTTTTGAGCATCTGGCTAGACGTGCCGCCTCCGCAACAGTCAGGCGTGGTTCCAACTCGCAATCGAGCGGACCGTGGCAGTCGCCCTCCCTCATTGTTCCTGCTCCGGACACGACGGCCGTTGGGACTGCCCGAGCTGAACCTCACGGCACTGCCGAAAGTCGTCCACCGCGCCAGATTCAAACAGACGCCTTCCCTTCGGCGTCCGATCAGCGACGAGCGTACCCGTGCGCTCCAACCGACGGACTGTCGCCTCGGAAACAGCAAGTCGTCGAGCCACATCACTGACCGTCAATAGCAAGTCCCACCTCCTAGTCAATGGTTTCTTTTTGATATACTACCAATCTTGCAAGTGTATGAACA